>OBWP01000044.1_pt1 | contig 112968 bp, 101 predicted proteins | sample 1476501 | NCBI WGS metagenome assembly OBWP01 (sample SAMEA2580123, study PRJEB22360) | human gut metagenome | biome: human gut; feature: human-associated habitat; material: faeces | place: Denmark | collected 2008/2010 | reverse complement strand
CGCCTGGACGGCCACTTCTGAGAAAAGGTATTTACACAGAATCCTGAACAGGCTCTATTGTCCTGAAAGACACAAAACAAAACGCGTCACGTACCACATCCGGCAATAAAAAAACCGCAACCTGTATCAGCGTTGCGGTTTAGGGATCACATGCTAAAAATTAGAACGTTTTCTTGAAGTTCAGCATCACGCCTTTATCGCTGATGCCATCCTCTTTCCAGTTGTACGCATCCAGATTCAGCGAACTTTCTTTGCTGCTGTACTTCACGCCGACGCTTGTCAGGCTATTGATGCCGCCGCCCTTCTGACCGTCATCGACGTTAAAGTGCTGACTGCCTGCGCCTGCCAGGCTTGCCGTACGCTGGCTCTTCGCGTAGCTCAGGTTCGGCCCGCCTTCCAGCGTAGCGCTAGCGCTCCAGCCGTCTTTACCTGCGTAGTCCAGTTTCAGCCCGACGATGCTGTCCACCGCCGTTTCGCTGCCACTGTTCATATTCAGGTTAAAGTCTCCGGCATTGCGCTCCTGATAGCCACCTTCCAGTGTGTGACGCAGTTTTACACCCGCATATGGCGTAACCTTCAGTCCTTCGCTCGGTTCGAAAGTCTTCGCCCCTTCGCTGCGGAACTCCAGGTACTGCTGTTTCACGTCGGTATCAGCCGTTTTGTTCGTGTTGCCAAATGCAATCGAGCGGCTGCTGTCAAGGTTGTGAACGTCGTAACGCAAGGCGTTATTCCAGTTCATGCCGTTATCGAACGACATCTGATGTTTCAGGCCAAAAAACTGGCTATAACCGCCTGTAACGCCATTATCACCCGCTTTCTGCGCACCATCACCATCGAGACGAGCGATACCGTACTCCAGACTCATCGTCTGGCTTTCGCTCAGGTCGATAGTTTTACGCAATGCCAGCATGTCGTATTCGGTATTATTACCTAACTCGGCACGCGGATCGCCTTTCGCGACAACGTTGAACGCCAGACCGTTACCCACTTTCGGCGCGGCATCTGCCAGCATACTAAAGCGGTTGCTTAACACGCGCGCTTCGCGGAATACCGTGGTCGCCTGGCTACCGCTGACCTGTTTCAGAGCACTGTTCAGTTCAGCAGTCGTGCCGACGTTCAGGCTGGTAAACAGTTCGTTGTTGGTGTAACCCGCATCCAGTGCTTTCGCGATGTCATTCACCGAGGCATCTGTTGCCACATCGGTGTAGGCATTTTTGCTCATGGTGACGTCAACGTTACCGCTGGCATCGGTGCTGCCTTTGGCAGTCCATACCACGGACGTTGAGGTGATGGCGTCAGCGTCGGTCAGGTTGCTACCTTCCACTACGTTATCAAAACTCACAGTGGTGTCTGCCGTACCAGCGGTAAAGCCCGTGTTAATCTCCACGCCGTTCATGCTGGCATTGTTAACCTTCAGCTTCCCGGCGCTGCCGTTAACGTTGGTACCGACGACATAGCCGTTGAGGTTGTTCATGCTGCCACCAGCCTCATCACTTCCCGACGTTACACTAACCGTATTGGGCTTCGGCACATCCGGCAACGTATAGTCGCCATAATGCACTTCGCTGCTATTACCGTTGTTACCGTTCATACCTTCAACATTGATGCTGTCGCCCTGCTTGATCAGTCCAGAACCCGTAACCCCATCGGCAATCACCACCGTGCCGTTGTTAACCACATGACCTACTGTACCCAGTACGCTAAATGCAAACGAGTCATTGGCGAAGATATTGATGGTGCCGTTGTTTTCGATTACCGCATCCGCCGTGGCGTTGGCATCGAGTTGCATACCGATCATACCCGTGTCAGTAGTGCCTGCGGTACCGAGGTTGATGGTGCCATTGTTAACCAGCTGCGCGTTCTTATCACCTTCCATAGCCACAGCACCGGTGCCGCTGATGTTCATGATGCCGTCATTCTGGGCAATAAAGTTGCTGTGGGTGACTTTCACGGCACTGGCGCTGTCGTGATCGAAGTTGATGACCCCGTTATCCTGGTTCCAGAAGAAGGCATTCTGATCGCCGGCATTATTAGCGCTGACTACCAGTGACTTCGCAGAAACATCAATCGTTCCGTCATTGATAAAACGACCATTTCCGCCCCACATATTAACGGCTCCGTTGTGGGAAGAATTACTGATGTTCATGTGACCGGTATTATAAAGCGTACCGGACTGGTTGATGTGCACAGCATTCTTGTCGTTATCAAGAATAAACTCGCCGCGGTTATTGAAAGCTGAATTATTATTAACTTCCAGCATCCCGGTGTTGTTACCCTCACTACTACTTCCGAGGTTCCAGGTTCCTTCGTTATTTGCCACTGCAGTACCTGTCAGCGCAGCACCTCTCATAATCGCCCCGTCAGTTTGATTATTAAAGACCCCGCCAGCCGACATCATCCGCCCTGTTACACTGCCACTATTATTGAATACCCCCGCGTTCTGCACGATTTTATTGATGGTTCCGGTGTTGTTCACTAACGAACTATCAGCACCAGCATTCATGGTAATTTGCGCAGTCATTTCTCCGGCATTATTGAGGATTCCACCGCTAACATCGACGTTATTCGTCATCACCCCGGCATTTTTAATGACGGCACCCTTGTCAAGTTTTACTAAGTTATTGATGATGCCACCGCTGGTATTTTCCAGAAGACCGCTTGATACCGTAATTTGATCACCGGAAAGCGTTCCGCTATTAACAACATTCCCAGCCAGCTTATCAGTCACAGCAGCAGATTTATTTAGCGTTACAGTTTCTCCGCTTCGTGTAATCGTATCGCCACCGGTATAGATCAGTGAGGTGAAATCATCTGTATTATTGTACTCATTCCCCGATTGGCACACGCCGAAAGTGCAGATTGTACCATAGTTAACAATTGTTCCTGTGCCATCGTTATAAAACGCCTGACCAGTACCAACATTGATATTGATAACACCCGTCTGGTCGTTGATAGCAGTACCATGCTCATAAACAGCCATCCCTACCAGAGTATTTGCTGCCAGACTATCGTCATAATTACCATTTTTTTCGAGGTTAATCGTCCCCTGGTTAATAACTGTATTGCTGGCGCCATAGGCCGCCATACCTGCGCCGGCGTTATAAATAGTTATAACACCGCCCAATTGGTTAATTGCTGTTGCATTTTTCCCTGCACCACTATAACTATCAGTACCAACTCCCACACCTGTACCGAAGTCAATGGCGCTGTTGCTAGCTATATCTCGCATTGCGGTAGTGTCATTTGCATCTACCCACATAGAATCCAGTGTAATTTTACCCTGATTTTCTGCTGTTGAATCTGCTATAGCAAGCATGCCGACACTACCACGACCATACAAATCAATGATGCCGCTGTCAGTATTGATAATTGTGCTATTCGATTGAGCGACTAACCCTGTTATGCTACTGACATCGTTATTAAAAATAAATGAATTCGATGTGCCCGTTGAATACTTGTTAAATACGCTATGTTGTTCCGTCACTTTACCTGTGATCGTACCTGCATTAGTGGCGCTCCCTCCGTTAGTAGCCAGTAAAACAATGGGAGACGGTGCCGGATCTTTACCATTTTGTAATAACGAGATCGTGCCACTATTTATACCTGTTGTATTTTCACCAGTAACAAAAGCAAAACCTAAATTCTGAATTTCAACAGTACCTTTATTAACAATTTTCGCACCGGAATCAGCATAAGTAAGTTCTGGGGTTCTTGTCCCATGATGTTCAAAACTGTCAATATCCTGCATTGTTAGCGTAGCGCCACTGCCAATTTCCAGCAAAGCTTTATCCTGTACCCGAATAACCCCGGCAAACCCCAGAGGGAATTCTCCGCTGATTGTCGTATCTCCATTCAGATATACCGACGACTCACCACTAACGACAATAACGCTGGTATAACTATATCCTGTGCGCAAGGAAGTAACCTGCGACCCATCTGCAAGCGCGTTTTTCTCTCCAATCAGTTCAAGTCCACCATTCATATTAACGGTATTGCCATCGCCAATCACAACCAGACCTGACGTTTTCTCTGCGCTGCCATCAAATAAATTACTCTGACGAGAAGTAACCTCACTGTCTGATACAACAGTTAACTTTCCATCCAGCGTCACGTTATTATCACTGCCGTAAACGTTGATACCCACGGATGGATCGAAGAAATATTCCGCCGCATTGTCTGCGGTTTTATCCTTATCAACCAGAACGTTACCAGTGATATTCACTGTATTCGCATCGCCAGAAACGTTTATGCCCGTCGCTTTCTGCCCGACCACTTTTAGATCTTTTGCCGCCAGCGTCACGCTGTTATTGTTGCCATTAAGATCTACCCCGGTCGAGAAATCGCCAACCTGCATACTGCCTGCCAGCGAAACCTTCCCACTGTTGGTTGTGATGCTGAACCCTGTCGCTTCATTGCTAACGTTAACATCACCCGTATTGGATACTGTTGCCCCCTCACCGTTGATGAGCACGCCAATCGATCCAGTATCGGAAACAACAATATCTCCTTTGTTGTTAACCGTGCCGTTGTCACCAATGTTCTCAACACCATGCGCACCGCCTGTAACAGTCAGGCTACCATCCAGATTTACAATGCCGATATTGCCCGCGATTTTGGTACCCGTGGAATCTTTTCCATCAACAGTGGTTTTTCCACTGTTATTCGCGGTGGCGTCGTTACCGTTGATCTGAGTGCCGGTGCCGCCATTGGTGATAGTGCTCTCGCCTTCGTTATTGACGATGGCCTGGTCGCCGTCAATCTGGATACCGATGGACTCCGGATCGGTGACGGTCATGGTGCCCTTGTTATCCACCGTTGCGCTGTCGCCGGTGATATCAATACCGTGACCGCCGCCGCTGACATCCAGATCGCCGTCCTGAATCACCTTCCCGTTATTGCCAGCAATTTCCGTACCGGTGGAATCCTTGCCGTCAACGGTGGTTTTGCCGTTGTTGTTTGCCGTGGCGTCATCACCGTTAATCTGCGTGCCGGTGCCACCGTTGGTGATGGCGCTCTCGCCTTCGTTGTTAACAACCGCCTGGTCGCCGTCAACCTGGATACCGATGGACTCCGGATCGGTGACGGTCATGGTGCCCTTGTTATCCACCGTTGCGCTGTCGCCGGTGATATCAATACCGTGACCGCCGCCGCTGACATCCAGATCGCCGTCCTGAATCACCTTCCCGTTATTGCCAGCAATTTCCGTACCGGTGGAATCCTTGCCGTCAACGGTGGTTTTGCCGTTGTTGTTTGCCGTGGCGTCATCACCATTAATCTGGGTGCCGGTGCCACCGTTGGTGATGGTGCTCTCGCCTTCGTTATTGACGATGGCCTTGTCACCGTCGATCTGGATACCCATGGACTCCGGATCGGTGACGGTCATGGTGCCCTTGTTATCCACCGTCGCGCTGTCACCGGTGATATCAATACCGTGACCGCCGCCGCTGACATCCAGATCGCCGTCCTGAATCACTTTCCCGTTATTACCGTTGATTTCCGTACCGGTGGAATCTTTACCGTCAACGGTGGTTTTGCCATTGTTGTTTACTGTGGCATTATCACCCGTAATAACAAGCTCACCGTTGTGATTATATTGCCACTTCGTTGCGCCATCTGCGCTCACCCCTTCAAGGGCAACAGTGTTATTCGCTTCATCAATCTGCCAAAGATTAATCGTTGCCTTACGACCATTGCTATCTTGCAGAGATATAGTCCCGTCAGCATTCTCGGTATAAGTAAAAACTGAATCGCGAATAGTTAACGTTTTTTCTGTTTTATCGAGAATAACGTCATTATTAAACGAAACCGGTTTGGGAGGTGTAGGCGTATCATCCGGATCGTCCGGTATTATCTCATCTCCGCCAGGAGTTGGGGGAACTGGAGTGTCGTCTGATTCATCATCAGGGGGTGTCGGTGGGAGTGGAGAATTGTTGCGATGATGATGATCATCATCGTCGTTTAGTTCCACTACGGCTAAGGCCGTGATTAACGCAGCAGCGCCTGTGGAAAGCCATGGCATCAGGTTTTGTTCGACTAAAGGAGAGCATTCAGAGGGTAAGCGTTTAAGCTCTTCCGGACTGAGTTTTCCTGGGTCTGCCGGACAAGTCACATTGGTATTTTTCTTTTCACCTGTGGTGGTTTCTACCTCTGTGATATCTGCCGCCCAACCCTGACCACTCAGAGCTAATGCAATACAGGCCGACAATAGAGTTTTCCTTTGCATAATAAATCCTTCTGGCGAATATAAAGAAAGCCGGATGCACTAACCCGACCAATTAGTTATTTAAAACATAGAAGACATCCAATATTGCCAGTAGATTATTATCTAATCAAACATACTTTCCTATAATTCACAATTATAATTCAGGTGAATAAAAAAAGACCATGAAATATATAAATTGTGTATATAATATAAATTACAAATTAAAACCACATTCTCATTATAAATAATTATATGATGAAAAAACGGTATGAATTAATACTCAAATAAATAAAGCAGAGCTTAAACATAACTCTGCTTTATAATTAAAGGGACAAAATAATTTTACATCTGTTACTGTTTCGGTCGCAGATTCTCATCAAATACCAGGCGTTTCCTGCCAGGTTCAATTTCCCGCAATGGCTCGACTTGATGTAACGTCTGCTTACAGCGTGTCACCAGCACCTGGTACTCATGCGTACCCTGCTTTTTCCATGCCAACTCCTGCTCACTGAGTTCACGAATCGCTTTCGCCGGGCTGCCGACAATCAGGTAATTAGCTGGCATTTCTGCTTTGGCTTTCACAAATGCGGATGCACCAACAATGCTGTTCTCGCCAATCACCGCACCGTCCATCACTACCGCGTTCATTCCCACTAATGCATTGCGGCGGATAATGCAGCCGTGAAGGATAGCGCTATGACCAATATGTCCATCTTCTCCTACAACAGTATCCTGCTCGGGAAAACCGTGCATAACGCAATTATCCTGAATGTTCGCGCCATCTTTCACCACGATACGACCAAAATCGCCACGCAGGCTGGCATTTGGCCCAACGTAAACGCCCTTGCCGAGAATAACATCGCCGATCAATACCGCTGTCGGATGGACAAAACTCTCTTCTGGCACAACCGGAGTCAGACCGTCTATCTGATAAATTGGCATAACGCCTCCTGTTCAATATTCAAGCCGCCAAAACGTTGAAAATACAGGCTTCCCGGCGCAGGCAGTTCACCGACCGAGGTTTCACCTTTTTCACTAACGAACGCTAAAGCAGCAGGCGCTACGCGCTGATAAATGTTGATACACAGCTGACGCGCCGTATGCCCTGCCCAGTGTGCCGGAAGCAACTCCTCCGGCAACAATGGGTCTTTAAGGACGACACGGCGATAAAAATGGATCAGTAAAAGCTGAATATGAAATGCCCGCTCCGGGGTTAACTCGTCTGCCGCCTCTTTTAAAAGCGGCACCAGCGGGCGGAATGACTGAATAAAGGTTTCGTACATGGCATTTTGTTCAGTTAAATGCCAGCACTCTTCTACTCTGGCACGCAGTGCTGCGCGAGAAAGCGCCAGTGGTATTTGCGCTTCAAAACAAATCACGTTATCCGCCACACCCGCTTCATGCAAAAGTGTCTGTACATCGGCCAGTTTTTGCGACGGCGATGCCATCAGGCTGGGTGCCAGTGCGCCAAAACCTTGCCAGATCAACTGCTTTTTGACATCAGCCAGCGTTGATTTATCTAAACCTTCCGAGAGCAACAGGAGCCATTTACCATCCCATGCAGGTTGCTCTGCGCGATAAATTTTACTTTCTGCCCGTCGCGTCAGGCGCAAGCCTTTATCACTGAGGCTATAGAAACTGCGTCGCCCGATGCGGGAAACATCCAGCCAGCCTTCTTTATTAAGACGAAACAAAGCGGTGCGCACGAAACGCTCACCAAATCCCAGCCCTTCCAGCAAAGCAGCCAGACTACCCAACCAGATTTCACCACCACGATGGGAAAGCGAATCACCATACAGAGAGGAGATCAAAGATGTGCCACTGACCGGAACAGCGTTTACAGCATGTTGGATAAAAGTATCAAGTTTACTCATTCGCTTCAGTCTGTTGTTATTGTTGTGATTTATGAATCATAGCACAGGTCGTATCGACTTCTGGCCCTGGCGCTTTACCCCACCAGGGCCAGACGATACATCAGGCACCAACAATATTGCGCAGATCAAACACCCGACACGCCTTGCCTTCTGAACGCGGGATACTGCCACAGTTAACGATCATCACATCGGTAGAGATCCCCACCATCGACTTAATCCGATGGCGCAGCTGGTGGCATACCTGGCAACGCTGCTCATGCGTCAATGTCAGGCTACTTTCTTTCAACTCCACTTTCACAGAAAGTGAATCAAGATGCCCCCGGCGGTTCACCTCCAGTTGGTAATGCGGCGATAAATGTTCGAATTTGACAATCTCTTCTTCCAGTTGTGACGGAAAGACATTTACACCGCGAATAATCAACATGTCATCGCTGCGTCCGCTGATGCGATCCATGCGGCGCATAGTCCGCGCCGTTCCTGGTAACAGTCGGGTTAAATCACGCGTGCGGTAACGAATGACCGGCAATGCTTCTTTGGTCAGCGTGGTGAATAACAGTTCGCCATGTTCACCATCGGCAAGCGGTGTGCCGTCATGAGGATTAACAATTTCAGGATAGAAATGATCTTCCCAAATGGTTGGGCCGTCGGTAGTTTCCAGACACTCCATCGCCACCCCCGGCCCCATCACTTCTGACAGGCCATAAATATCCAGTGCGGTGATCCCCAGGCGACGCTCAATCTCTTTACGCATGGCCTGTGTCCACGGCTCAGCACCAAATACTCCAACCCGCAGCGAGCAACCGCTGGCATCACCGCCCAACTGCCGCTCCAGCTCTTCAATCAGGTTAAGGCAATAAGATGGCGTAACCATGATCATATCTGGTTGAAAATCACGGATCAGTTGCGCTTGTTTTTCCGTCTGCCCGCCAGACATCGGGATCACCGTAGCGCCCAGACGTTCGGCACCATAGTGCGCACCCAGCCCACCAGTAAACAGGCCGTAACCATAGGCAACATGAATTTTGTCTTTGGGCGAGCCCCCTGCCGCACGCAAAGAACGCGCTACAATATTGGCCCAGTTATCAATATCGTTTTGCGTATAGCCGACAACTGTCGGTTTACCTGTGGTTCCCGAAGAAGCATGAATGCGCACCACTTGTTCCATTGGCACGGCAAAGGTGTCAAAGGGATAGTTGTCGCGCAGATCCTGTTTGGTGGTACAGGGAAATTTACGCAGGTCTGAAAGTTCCCTGAAATCATCAGGATGTACGCCTGCTGCGTCGAATTTGCGCCGATACATCGGCACATTTTCATACGCGTGTTTGAGCGTCCATTTCAGACGCTGTGTTTGCAACGCCTGTAACTCATCAACAGACGCGGTTTCAATCGGGTCAAGCTTTGTATTGGTTATCATTGTAGGGTACTCGCAGGTTGATATGCTCAAACACGCTCCAGAATCATGGCGATGCCCTGACCGACACCGATGCACATGGTGCACAATGCGTAACGACCGTTACGCCGATGCAGCTCATGGCTGGCAGCCAGTGCCAGGCGGGCACCACTCATTCCCAACGGATGGCCTAAGGCGATAGCGCCTCCGTTGGGGTTAACATGTGGGGCATCATCAGGCAGCCCCAATTCGCGTAGTACACCCAACGCCTGGGCCGCGAACGCTTCGTTCAGTTCAATCACGTCCATATCGTGAATACTCAGCCCTGCGCGTTCCAGCACCCGGCGAGTTGCAGGCACCGGACCAAGCCCCATCAGGCGCGGTTCCACCCCGGCGGTTGCCATGGCTACGATACGCGCCCGCGGTGTCAGTCCTTGCGCTGCTGCCATCTGTTCACTGGCAATAATCAACGCAGCGGCTCCGTCATTCACCCCGGAAGCATTGCCTGCGGTAATCACCCCATTGGCACGAAATGGTGCTTTTAACCCACGTAACTGTTCCAGCGTCGTTTCCGGGCGCAGATGCTCATCATGTTGTATTTCTGTTACAACACCTTTCTTGTTTTTCAACACAACCGGAACAATCTCCTCAGCCAGAATGCCTGAGGATTGCGCTTTTGCCGTACGTTGCTGACTGCGTAGCGCAAAACTATCTTGATCTTCTCGTGAGATTTTTAACAGTTCAGCTACATTCTCTGCCGTTTCCGGCATGCTGTCAGTTCCAAATTGCTGAGCCATGAGCGGGTTCACAAATCGCCAGCCAATAGTGGTATCGAACATCTCAGCCTGACGAGAAAATGCACTGGCTGCCTTGCCCATAACAAACGGTGCCCGTGACATTGACTCCACGCCACCGGCGATCAGCAAATCGCCATCGCCCGCTTTAATCGCCCGTGCGGCAAACCCCAGTGCGTCCAGCCCGGAACCACACAAGCGGTTAATGGTTGTGCCGGAAACACTCTGCGGCAGCCCCGCCAGTAAAGTCGCCATCCGGGCTACGTTACGGTTATCTTCTCCCGCCTGATTAGCACAGCCGAGGATCACATCATCGATACACTCCGCATCGAGACGCGGGTTTCGCACCAGCAGTTCCCGCAAAGGGATAGCAGCCAGATCATCAGCCCGAACACTTGATAATGCCCCGCCGTAGCGACCAATTGGCGTACGAATTCCGTCACAAATAAAGGCTTCACGCATCAGGCTTCTCCTGTAATGGTGCCGCCGATGCGGTGAGATTTACCGCGAAACAGCGCAACCGTTTTTTGTTGTTGGTTAACAATTTCGATGTCGTAAACACCGGTTTGCTTGCCCTGATGACGTACCTGCGCAGTAGCAGTTAAGGTGTCTCCGGCAAAGCCTGGACGCAAAAAATCAATCGTGCAGGCAGAAGCGACGGCTGCCAGCCCCTGGCTATTGCAGGCGTAGGCAAAGGCAGTATCAGCCAGTGAAAATAGCTGCCCGCCGTGGCAACTTTGATGACCGTTAAGCATTTGTGCAGTGACGGTCATGGTCACTACAGCAAAGCCTTCATCCATTGAGATAATGTCGATGCCAAGCGCTTTGGCGCAGGCATCGTTCTCATACATTGCATGGGCATTTTGCCAGGCCTTATGACTCATAACCGCTCTCCAGAAGCGCCCGTTGGCGCAGCAATGAACATGGGCGATAGCGTTCTTCGCCATAGTGATGCTGTAGATTTTCAAGGAGCCTTAATATTCGCTGCCAGCCAAGTTGCGCTCCCCAGGCAAGTGGGCCATATGGATAATTCACCCCAAGACGCATGGCGGTATCGATATCCTGTTCAGAGGCCACGCCTTTTTGAAGCGCATCAAGGGCTTCATTGATGATCATTGCTACCGTTCGCCAAATCAGCATTCCTGGGTAATCTGCAATTTGCAGCACTGTTTTGCCCTGCTGTTGCAGGTAATAAATGGCCTTGCGGGTCGCTGAGTCCGGGTTCACCGCTGCAGCAGCAATGGTCACCACCTTGCCCGCCATTTTATCGATCACTACCACCGGGCGTGCCAGTCGTATTGCCAGCGCCTGTGCCGTCTCGCCTTGTGTCTCAATCAATAAAACATCGTCAATTTCCGTGACACCGTCACTTTTCTTTTCTACTTTCATTGGGCTAAAACTGTCGCTTACCGCTTCCAGGCCAACAACTGCCTCACGTTCCGCGCGCCAGTCGTACACGCCCAGCCCACTTTTCTTGCCCAACCGTCCACCAATCACCAGTTCCTGTTGCACCAGCGAAGGTAAAAAACGACGCTCCTGCCAGAAAGCGTTAAACACCGAACAGGTGACAGCAAAATTGACGTCCTGACCAATCAGATCGGTTAATTCCAGCGGCCCCATCGGGAAACCAGCGCCATCGCGAAGTGCAGCGTCAATCACTTCTGGTGCAGCAACCTGCTCTTCCAGTGCCCGCCAGGCCTCGGAATAATAAGGACGCGCAACACGGTTAACGATAAATCCAGGAGTCGAATGACAGCGCACAGGCTGCTTACCCCAACTCAACGTTAGTTCACACAACTGCTCAACAACTTCCGCCGCCGTTGCCAGCCCACTGACCACCTCCACCAACTTCATCACCGGTGCCGGGTTAAAAAAATGCAGCCCCGCAACACGTTCAGGATTTTTTATCTCCGCAGCAATCGCGGTTATAGAGATTGACGAAGTGTTAGTGGTCAATAGCGTTTGTGGCGGGCAAACTTCCGCCAGCTGTGCAAAGAGCGCTTTTTTGACTTCCAGACGTTCAGACGCCGCTTCAATGACCAGGTCCGCAGCTGCCAGCGCGTGAATATCGGTCACCGGGATCAGGCGTTTCAATGTGCGTTCACAGGTTTCAGCAGTCAGTTTTCCCCGCGTCACGCGTGAATTTAGCCGCGCGTGTATCCCGTCGATTGCGCGGGTCAGCGCTTCAGCAGAAATGTCATACAGTAAAACCTGGTGTCCATGACTGGCAGCAACTTCAGCAATGCCTGCCCCCATGGTGCCGCTCCCAATCACTGCCACAGTTTGCACATTTATCATCATGCTATTTCCCCGTGAACTGCGGTGAGCGTTTAGCCAGGAACGCACTGACACCTTCACGATAATCTGCGCTCCGTCCGGCAAGTCGCTGATAGTCACGTTCCAGATCCAGTTGCGTATCGAGCGTATTGGTTTCAGCGCTATTTATCGCTTGCTTGATAAGTCCAAGACCAAATGTCGGTTGTGTCGCCAGATGCCGTGCCAGCTGTTGCGCGGTATCTGCCAGCGTTTCATCATCAACAACCTGCCAGATCATCCCCCATTCGTGCGCCTGTTCAGCACTCAGTTGATTCCCCAGCAGTGCCAGCCCCATGGCGCGCGCTCGTCCGGCAACGCGTGGCAGTAACCAGGTTCCACCGCAATCGGGTATTAAGCCTAACTTACTAAACGCCATGACGAATTTTGCTGAACGGGCAGCAATAACGATGTCGCCCCCCAGTGCCAGTGTTGCGCCTGCCCCTGCCGCCACGCCATTGACTGCACAGATCACCGGTTTTGGCAGTTTTGCCAGGCGACGTACCAGTGGGTTATAGAAACGTTCAACTGACATCCCTAAATCCGGTGCGGGGCCTGTGGGATCAACGTTACGATCGTTAAGATCCTGACCAGCACAAAATCCGCGCCCGGCACCTGTAAGTAACAGGCAACGGATAGTGTCGTCGCGCTCGACCTGTTTCAGGCACTCTGCCAGTTGTGCGTGCATCTCATCATTAAAACTGTTCAGGCGTTCCGGGCGGTTGAGCGTTAGTGTCATCACGCCCTTTTCTACATGACTGAGGATGAATTCCATCATTAGCGTCCTTTAAAGTCGGGCGTGCGTTTTTGTAAGAAAGCGGAGATGCCTTCATGACGATCTTCTGTTGCCGCCAGCAAGGTGAATAACTGTCGCTCCTGGGCAAGTCCGGCTTGCAAAGCCACTTCCTGCGACTGGCGCAGCGCTTGCTTTGCCGCTTGTAAGGCCAGCGGCGAGTGACGTGCCATTTTCGATGCCAGCTGTAAGGCGTATTCGAGGGTTAAATCGCTGGGGAAGACGTCGCTAACCAGCCCGGCCTGCTGTGCTTGCTGAGCGGTGATACTTTCTCCGCTCAGCACCATTTTGCTGGCTAACGATTTACCGACACTACGGATTAAACGTTGCGTTCCGCCTGCGCCAGGCATGATGCCGAGAGTGATTTCCGGCAACCCAAAACGCGCGTTCTCTCCGGCAACCACCACATCGCACAACAATGCCAGTTCGCAACCCGCCCCAAGCGCGTAACCATTGACGGCTGCGATAAGTGGTTTATTAAAGGCCTGCAATCGCGCCCATAGCTGCGGACGTGTATCGTTTAAGGTGGCCGCGAGATCTTTTTCTGCCATTTCGTTGAGATCGGCCCCAGCGGCAAAAAAGCGTGCATTACCGGTAATCACACAGACCGAAATGCTGGTATCGGTAGCCGCAGCTTCCAGTTCATTTACCAGTTGCATCAGCAGGGCATTATTTAGCGCATTACGTGCGGCGGGACGGTTAAGGGTCAGCAACAATACTCGTTGCTGACGGCTGACGATCAGTTCGCTCATGCCATCCCCTTCGCGTCAAAGTCAACCACCACATCGCTGGTCAGCGGCAGTGCCTGGCAACTCAACACATAACCTGCGGCCAGTTCATCCGGTTCCAGACTGTAATTGGTTTCCATCGCCACTTTGCCACGCAGCACTTTGCATTTGCAGGTCGCACAGACGCCGCCTTTGCAGGCATAGGGCAGATCCGCCCCCTGGCGCAATGCCGCATCGAGAATGCTTTCATCGTCGGCATTAAGCACGATTTCCCGATCCCGCCCATCCTGACGTACAGTCACTTTTTGTCCGTCACTTTGCACGTTAACGCTACGTTTGACGCGCGTGCCAGGCGTATTAAACCGCTCCAGATGAATGGTTTTATCTGGCATTCCCAGTGCTTTTAAGGCGGTTTCCGCGTCATCCATCATCGCCGCCGGACCACAAATAAATGCCTCATCATAAAGACGAAAATTAATGAGCGAGGCCCCAAGTGACTGTAATTTTTCACCGTCAATACGCCCGTGAAGCAGATCGCTGTCGAGGGTTTCCTGACTGAAAATGCACAACAACTGTAAACGCTGAGGATATTTGTCTTTCAGGTCTGCCAGTGCCTGGCGAAACATCATGCTCTGGCTGGTACGGTTACCGTAGATCAGGGTGAACTGACTTTCAGGCTCGGTTTGTAAAGTGGTGGCGATAATCGCCAGCATTGGCGTAATACCTGATCCTGCTGCAATTGCCAGATAGCGCCCCTGGCGTTCGGCCTGCGGCTGATAGCCGAAATGCCCCTGCGGCACCATGACCTCCAGCGTCATACCCTGGCGGATGTGTTCGCGGGCATAGCGGGAGAAACGTCCGCCTTCAATGGCTTTCACCGCCACACTAATTTCGCCAGGCAGATAGCTGCGGCAAATGGAGTAACAACGGCGTAATTCTTCACCATCAAAGCTGGCTTTTAAGGTCAAATGTTGACCGGGGCGAAAGCGATACGCCTCCTGCAAAGGCTGGGGCACCGCAAAGGTAATGGTCACCGCATCACGGGTTTCCGACTCGACTTTTGCCACTGTTAAGGAATGAAACGTTGTCATGGCATCCTCAAATACATTTGAAATAATCGAAAGGTTCGCGGCAACTATCGCAGCGGTACAATGCTTTGCAGGCCGTGGAACCAAATTCACTGATAAGTGTGGTATGGACGCTGGCGCAGCGCGGGCAACGTACTTCTGGCGGCAAATGGGCATGGCAACTGTGTCCGGCGGGCGGGCTAATGCCATACTCTCGCAGACGCTCACGGGCATCGGGGGTCATCCAGTCGGTGGTCCATGCCGGGTCGAGTTGCAGCACAACCTGAACGGGGGTAAACCCGTTGGTTGTCATTGCCTCACGTATCGCGCCAATCAAATGTTCCGTTGCCGGACAACCGGAATATGTCGGCGTAAAGCCGATCACCCATCCTTCTCCCATCTGTGTCACATTACGCACCATGCCTAAATCAGTAATGGTCAGCACCGGGATCTCCGGGTCCGGGATCTGGCTGAGTAGCGCCCATATCTCATGAACCTGTGGCGGTGCAATGGTGGCCAGACGTTGCATACCCATCTCCTCTGTTACCATTGCTGACCGGGCAAGACACGCTGGAGATACTGCATTTCTGCCAGCATGGGTCCAAGGTGTTCGGTATGCAGTCCTTTTTTACCGCCAGTGCGATACGCCTGCTCTTGCGGTACGTTCAATGTGGCTTCGTTGATCCCGGCAAAAACTTCGGCTTCCCACGCTGCGCGTAAAGTGCGTGGATCAACCGCAATACCCTCTTCACTCAGTGCAATATCAATCTCGTCGGCATCGAACAGTTCGGCGGTAAAACGCCACAACTTGTTGATGGCCTGCTGCATCTTTTGCCCTGATACGTCAGTACCATTGCCCAGTCGCTCCAGCCAGCCACGACTAAAACGCAGGTGATAGCGCGCTTCTTTAATTGCTTTGGCAGAAATCGCCGCCAGTTGCGGATCACGGCTTTCCATCAGACGGGTAAAGAGCGCCACATGCCATGCATCGATGAAATACTGGCGTGCAATGGTGTCGGCAAAATTGCCGTTTGGTTGTTCAACCAACAATAAGTTGCTGAACTGGCGCTCGTCTCGGGTGAAGGCCAGGGTATCTTCATCGCCTTCTCCCGCTAATTCAGCGGCATACGATAAGAAGTTGCGTGCCTGACCTAATAAATCGAGGCCAATGTTTGCCAGTGCGAGATCGATTTCCAGTTCCGGTGCGTGACCGCACCATTCACCCAACCGCTGGGAGAGCACCAGGCAGTTATCGCCCAGGCGCAAGGTGTAAGCCGTTAACTGATTCATTTCCGACCTCACATGTGCTCAATGCCATCAGGGATGGTGTAAAACGTTGGATGGCGATAGACCTTGCTTTCAGCCGGATCAAAAAATTCACCGCGTTCTTCCGGTTGCGAGGCAACAATTTCACTCGCCTTCACCACCCAAATTGAACATCCTTCGCTACGACGGGTGTAAGCATCACGGGCATTTTCCAGTGCCATCCGCTCATCGGCAGCATGTAAACTGCCAACATGGCGGTGTGATAAGCCCTGTTTGCCACGCACGAAAACTTCGTATAACGGCCAGTAAACATTACTCATTTTGAATCTCCTTATGCGACCTTACGGGCATGTTGTTTTTGTGCATGGGCCAGCGCTGCTTCCCGTACCCAGGTACCTTCTTCCCAGGCTTTACGTTTGGCGTCGAGCCTCTCCTGATTACAAATTCCGCGACCGTTAATTACTTCGTTAAACTCCTGCCAGTCGATCTCACCAAAGCGGTAGTGACCGCTTTCAGTGTCAAAATGCAGATCCGGGTCAGGAACGGTCATACCGAGCATTTCAACCTGTGGAACGGTGTTATCCACGAAACGCTGGCGGAGTTCGTCGTTGGTGAAACGTTTGATTTTCCAGGTGAGACTTCTGGCGCTGTTTGGCGAGTTATCATCGTTTGGCCCGAACATCATTAAGGCTGGCCACCAGAAACGGTTAATGGCGTCTTGCAACATCTGCTTTTGAGCTTCGCTGCCCTGCGCCAGTGCCATGCAGGCTTCAAACCCCTGACGCTGGTGAAAACTCTCTTCTTTGCAGATTTTCACCATTGCTCTGGCATACGGGCCATAAGAAGTGCGGCATAACGCCACCTGATTGACGATCGCTGCGCCATCCACCAGCCAGCCGATAACACCGATATCAGCCCAACTCAATGTCGGATAATTAAAGATGGAGGAATATTTCATCCGTCCGTCGAGCATTTTTTGGTAGATGTCTTCTCTGGCGCAGCCCAGTGTTTCGGCGGCGCTATAGAGATACAGACCATGACCGGCTTCATCCTGCACTTTGGCCAACAGAATGGCTTTACGCCGCAAGGTTGGTGCGCGAGTGATCCAGTTACCTTCAGGCAACATACCAACAATCTCGGAGTGCGCATGCTGCCCAATCTGGCGGATCAATGTCTTTCGGTAAGCATCGGGCATCCAGTCCTGTGGCTCGATAGCCGTTTCCTGGGCTATCCGTTGCTCAAAGCGTTCTTCTTGGGTCACGTCATCACCTTTACGATTCCAGTTTTCGTGAATTAATTAAAAACACGAATCACATTGTTTTATGAAAGTTACACAATAGTTAAGTAAAATCACAAATTTTGTATGTTTGAACTGTGACGGATTTCGCACCCTATTTTTATAAATCATTATTTATCAGTGCATTAATGTTTTCCGCAGTTGCTATACAGATCGCATAGTTAACATTTCGTTAAAAGATCCCTTGCTTTTTATGATTCGCGATTTAACTATTAGCAACAGAAATGTGAAACATCTGGAGAGTAGCGATGCAGCAGTTAGCCAGTTTCTTATCCGGTACCTGGCAGTCTGGCCGGGGCCGTAGCCGTTTGATTCACCACGCTATTAGCGGCGAGGCGTTATGGGAAGTGACCAGTGAAGGTCTTGATATGGCGGCTGCCCGCCAGTTTGCCATTGAAAAAGGTGCCCCCGCCCTTCGCGCTATGACCTTTATCGAACGTGCGGCGATGCTTAAAGCGGTCGCTAAACATCTGCTGAGTGAAAAAGAGCGTTTCTATGCTCTTTCTGCGCAAACAGGCGCAACGCGGGCAGACAGTTGGGTTGATATTGAAGGTGGCATTGGGACGTTATTTACTTACGCCAGCCTCGGTAGCCGGGAGCTGCCTGACGATACGCTGTGGCCGGAAGATGAATTGATCCCCTTATCGAAAGAAGGTGGATTTGCCGCGCGCCATTTACTGACCTCAAAGTCAGGCGTGGCAGTGCATATTAACGCCTTTAACTTCCCCTGCTGGGGAATGCTGGAAAAGCTGGCACCAACGTGGCTGGGCGGAATGCCAGCCATCATCAAACCAGCTACCGCGACGGCCCAACTGACTCAGGCGATGGTGAAATCAATTGTCGATAGTGGTCTTGTTCCCGAAGGCGCAATTAGTCTGATCTGCGGTAGTGCTGGCGACTTGTTGGATCATCTGGACAGCCAGGATGTGGTGACTTTCACGGGGTCAGCGGCGACCGGACAGATGCTGCGAGTTCAGCCAAATATCGTCGCCAAATCTATCCCCTTCACTATGGAAGCTGATTCCCTGAACTGCTGCGTACTGGGCGAAGATGTCACCCCGGATCAACCGGAGTTTGCGCTGTTTATTCGTGAAGTTGTGCGTGAGATGACCACAAAAGCCGGGCAAAAATGTACGGCAATCCGGCGGATTATTGTGCCGCAGGCATTGGTTAATGCTGTCAGTGATGCTCTGGTTGCGCGATTACAGAAAGTCGTGGTCGGTGATCCTGCTCAGGAAGGCGTGAAAATGGGCGCACTGGTAAATGCTGAGCAGCGTGCCGATGTGCAGGAAAAAGTGAACATATTGCTGGCTGCAGGATGCGAGATTCGCCTCGGTGGTCAGGCGGATTTATCTGCTGCGGGTGCCTTCTTCCCGCCAACCTTATTGTACTGTCCGCAGCCGGATGAAACACCGGCGGTACATGCAACAGAAGCCTTTGGCCCTGTCGCAACGCTGATGCCAGCACAAAACCAGCGACATGCTCTGCAACTGGCTTGTGCAGGCGGCGGTAGCCTTGCGGGAACGCTGGTGACGGCTGATCCGCAAATTGCGCGTCAGTTTATTGCCGACGCGGCACGTACGCATGGGCGAATTCAGATCCTCAATGAAGAGTCGGCAAAAGAATCCACCGGGCATGGCTCCCCACTGCCACAACTGGTACATGGTGGGCCTGGTCGCGCAGGAGGCGGTGAAGAATTAGGCGGTTTACGAGCGGTGAAACATTACATGCAGCGAACCGCTGTTCAGGGTAGTCCGACGATGCTTGCCGCTATCAGTAAACAGTGGGTGCGCGGTGCGAAAGTCGAAGAAGATCGTATTCATCCGTTCCGCAAATATTTTGAGGAGCTACAACCAGGCGACAGCCTGTTGACTCCCCGCCGCACAATGACAGAGGCCGATATTGTTAACTTTGCTTGCCTCAGCGGCGATCATTTCTATGCACATATGGATAAGATTGCTGCTGCCGAATCTATTTTCGGTGAGCGGGTGGTGCATGGGTATTTTGTGCTTTCTGCGGCTGCGGGTCTGTTTGTCGATGCCGGTGTCGGTCCGGTCATTGCTAACTACGGGCTGGAAAGCTTGCGTTTTATCGAACCCGTAAAGCCAGGCGATACCATCCAGGTGCGTCTCACCTGTAAGCGCAAGACGCTGAAAAAACAGCGTAGCGCAGAAGAAAAACCAACAGGTGTGGTGGAATGGGCTGTAGAGGTATTCAATCAGCATCAAACCCCGGTGGCGCTGTATTCAATTCTGACGCTGGTGGCCAGGCAGCACGGTGATTTTGTCGATTAATCGGTGAATGAAGGGCAACGGCGAATAGTTGCCCTTTTATTTCACTAAGTTTTGTGACGTTGTCACATTATGCATGATGTGTACATCTATTTTCAGGGCATCCACTGTATGAAAAGCTGGCACACCTGCCAAACAACCTGGCAGGTGCAGGCAATCCCCTTTGCATCAGTACTGATAATGTGAACCTGACTAAACCGCCCACAGAGCGCGGTTGCTAACAAGAACACAACATCTGACGAGGTTAATAATGGGAAGCCCCTCTCTGTATTCTGCCCGTAAAACAACCCTGGCGTTGGCAGTCGCCTTAAGTTTCGCCTGGCAAGCGCCGGTATTTGCCCACGGTGGTGAAGCGCATATGGTGCCAATGGATAAAACGCTTAAAGAATTTGGTGCCGATGTGCAGTGGGACGACTACGCCCAGCTCTTTACCCTGATTAAAGATGGCGCGTACGTGAAAGTGAAGCCTGGTGCGCAAACAGCAATTGTTAATGGTCAGCCTCTGGCACTGCAAGTACCGGTAGTGATGAAAGACAATAAAGCCTGGGTTTCTGACACCTTTATTAACGATGTTTTCCAGTCCGGGCTGGATCAAACCTTTCAGGTAGAAAAGCGCCCTCACCCACTTAATGCGCTAACTGCGGACGAAATTAAACAGGCCGTTGAAATTGTTAAAGCTTCCGCGGACTTCAAACCCAATACCCGTTTTACTGAGATCTCCCTGCTACCGCCAGATAAAGAAGCTGTCTGGGCGTTTGCGCTGGAAAACAAACCGGTTGACCAGCCGCGCAAAGCCGACGTCATTATGCTCGACGGCAAACATATCATCGAAGCGGTGGTGGATCTGCAAAACAACAAACTGCTCTCCTGGCAACCCATTAAAGACGCCCACGGTATGGTGTTGCTGGATGATTTCGCCAGTGTGCAGAACATTATTAACAACAGTGAAGAATTTGCCGCTGCCGTGAAGAAACGCGGTATTACTGATGCGAAAAAAGTGATTACCACGCCGCTGACCGTAGGTTATTTCGATGGTAAAGATGGCCTGAAACAAGATGCCCGGTTGCTCAAAGTCATCAGCTATCTTGATGTCGGTGATGGCAACTACTGGGCACATCCCATCGAAAACCTGGTGGCGGTCGTTGATTTAGAACAGAAAAAAATCGTTAAGATTGAAGAAGGTCCGGTAGTTCCGGTGCCAATGACCGCACGCCCATTTGATGGCCGTGACCGCGTTGCTCCGGCAGTTAAGCCTATGCAAATCATTGAGCCTGAAGGTAAAAATTACACCATTACTGGCGATATGATTCACTGGCGGAACTGGGATTTTCACCTCAGCATGAACTCTCGCGTCGGGCCGATGATCTCCACCGTGACTTATAACGACAATGGCACCAAACGCAAAGTCATGTACGAAGGTTCTCTCGGCGGCATGATTGTGCCTTACGGTGATCCTGATATTGGCTGGTACTTTAAAGCGTATCTGGACTCTGGTGACTACGGTATGGGCACGCTAACCTCACCAATTGCTCGTGGTAAAGATGCCCCGTCTAACGCAGTGCTCCTTAATGAAACCATCGCCGACTACACTGGCGTGCCGATGGAGATCCCTCGCGCTATCGCGGTATTTGAACGTTATGCCGGGCCGGAGTATAAGCATCAGGAAATGGGCCAGCCCAACGTCAGTACCGAACGCCGGGAGTTAGTGGTGCGCTGGATCAGTACAGTGGGTAACTATGACTACATTTTTGACTGGATCTTCCATGAAAACGGCACTATTGGCATCGATGCCGGTGCTACGGGCATCGAAGCGGTGAAAGGTGTTAAAGCGAAAACCATGCACGATGAGACGGCGAAAGATGACACGCGCTACGGCACGCTTATCGATCACAATATCGTGGGTACTACACACCAACATATTTATAATTTCCGCCTCGATCTGGATGTAGATGGCGAGAATAACAGCCTGGTGGCGATGGACCCAGTGGTAAAACCGAATACTGCCGGTGGCCCACGCACCAGTACCATGCAAGTTAATCAGTACAACATCGGCAATGAACAGGATGCCGCACAGAAATTTGATCCGGGCACGATTCGTCTGTTGAGTAACCCGAACAAAGAGAACCGCATGGGCAATCCGGTTTCCTATCAAATTATTCCTTATGCAGGTGGTACTCACCCGGTAGCAAAAGGTGCCCAGTTCGCGCCGGACGAGTGGATCTATCATCGTTTAAGCTTTATGGACAAGCAGCTCTGGGTAACGCGTTATCATCCTGGCGAGCGTTTCCCGGAAGGCAAATATCCGAACCGTTCTACTCATGACACCGGTCTTGGACAATACAGTAAGGATAACGAGTCGCTGGACAACACCGACGCCGTTGTCTGGATGACCACCGGCACCACACATGTGGCCCGCGCCGAAGAGTGGCCGATTATGCCGACCGAATGGGTACATACTCTGCTGAAACCATGGAACTTCTTTGACGAAACGCCAACGCTAGGGGCGCTGAAGAAAGATAAGTGATTGTTTCAGACAAAAAAACGGCACCAGGTGCCGTTTTTTACTTATGAGCGAACCAGATTAATACCGTACACACACCGACTTAGTTTCACACCAACCGTCCAGCCAGTCGGGGCCAAAATCACGGCCCGTTCCTGACTGCTTCATCCCACCAAACGGTAAGTTAGCGTCAATTAAGGTATGGCTGTTTACCCACACCGTCCCTGCCTGTAAGCGATCGCTATATTCCAGAGCCTGGGAGAGATTTTGCGTCCAGACACTGGCAGTTAAGCCATATTCCGTGTCGTTTGCCAGTTGTAACGCCTCTTCTCCATCCGCTACTCGCACCAGGTTTACCACCGGACCAAACACCTCTTCACGAGTTAAGCGCAATTTAGCATCGGGATTTACCACCAGCGTTGGCGCAACATAATACCCCTCTCCGGCTGGTCCATTCGACCCGCGAATCAGCTCTGCTTGCTGTGCCTGCGCATCGTCGAGGAATGAACACACTTTGTCGCAGTGCGCACGAGAAACCAAAGGGTTAATCTGTGCAACAGGTGACATCCCCGGTCCCACTTGCAACGATTTTACCGCCTGCTCAAATCCACTAACCAGCGTGTCAAACAACGGCGCTTCAATATAAATTCGCGAACTGGCGGCGCATACTTGCCCTTGATTCAGGAAGCTTCCGGTCATCAAGCCTTCAATAACCCATTGCGGATCAGCATCTTTTAATACAATTGCCGGGTTTTTACCGCCCAGTTCCAGCGTTACACGCGTTAAGTGATCAGCAGCAGTTCTGGCAATACCTTTTCCCGTCGCGGTTGAACCGGTAAAACTGATTTTCGCAACATGAGGATGTGACGTCAGGGCCGCGCCGCATACAGCACCTGACCCGGTGACGACATTAAAAACGCCATCAGGGATACCAGCCTCGCTGGCCAGTTCCGCCACGCGCAACATCGTCAGTGGCGTGGTTTCCGAAGGCTTAATCACGATTGAACAGCCTGCTGCCAGTGCTGGCATCACCTTCCACATACCAATCATCAACGGAAAGTTCCATGGCACAATTCCCGCCACTACGCCAACCGGCTCTTTACGCGTCCAGGCCTGATAACGCGCCCCCTGGGGTAAGGGAATCGACAAGTCCAGCGTTTTACCCGCGATTTTGGTCGTTAACCCGGCGGTATAACGCATCCAGTTCAGCGTACAGCCCACTTCAAAAGCACGGGAAATGGCAATTGACTTGCCTTGCTCCAGGGTTTCCAGTTGCGCCAGCTCCTCACTGTGCTGCTCCACCAGATCAGCAAAACGTAGCAGAATACGTTCACGCTCTGCGGGTAATCGCCCGGCCCAGCGACGCGAGACAAAGGCCCGCCAGGCAGACATGACTGCGTTATCTACATCCGCTTCGTTGGCATCAGCAGTAGACGCAATTTCTTGCCCGGTGGCCGGATCAAAGATCGCCAACCGTTTTTCACTTTGTGCGGGGCCAGGACGACCATCAATATAAAGACCGTGTTGACGATCGAGAAACTGTTGGACCTGGCTTAATACTGCTACATGCGGCTCTGTCATCACTTTTCCTTATTATTTACCCAGTGTGATTTCAGTGTACGCAGCGACAAGAAAAGTCACTTTTTTCGCTGTGACATTCGCTTTGTCAGCTGTGACAAGCTCCGCAAATCGTGACAATAACCGCTTATGTCTCTATGCCTGACAAGACTTATTTCCTATAGTCAGGCTCATTAGCTTCGTTTATTGCAACACAAATGCAACAATAAAAATACATTTCACAGAGCGAAAACGTGCCATGAACCCCGCAGTGGATAATGAGTTTCAGCAATGGCTTTCCCAAATCAATCAGGTATGCGGAAATTTTACCGGACGCCTGCTGACTGAGCGTTACACGGGTGTACTGGACACGCATTTTGCCAAAGGACTAAAGCTGAGTACCGTGACAACCAGCGGGGTGAATTTATCCCGCACCTGGCAGGAAGTAAAAGGCAGCGACGATGCCTGGTTTTACACCGTTTTTCAGCTTAGTGGTCAGGCAATAATGGAGCAGGATGAGCGTCAGGTGCAGATTGGCGCTGGCGATATTACGTTACTCGATGCCTCACGCCCCTGTTCGCTTTACTGGCAGGAGTCTTCTAAACAGATTTCATTACTTTTGCCACGCACTCTGCTGGAACAATATTTTCCCCATCAAAAACCTGTCTGCGCAGAAAGACTGGACGCTGACTTACCCATGGTGCAACTCAGTCATCGCCTGTTACAGGAGAGCATGAATAATCCGGCACTTTCTGAAACAGAAAGTGAAGCTGCGCTACAGGCGATGGTGTGTCTGCTGCGCCCGGTACTTCATCAGCGGGAATCTGTTCAACCTCGTCGTGAACGTCAGTTTCAAAAAGTGGTTACGTTGATAGACGATAATATTCGCGAAGAGATATTACGCCCGGAGTGGATAGCCGGAGAGACAGGTATGTCAGTACGTAGTTTGTACCGAATGTTTGCCGATAAAGGTTTGGTAGTCGCGCAATATATTCGTAACCGTCGTCTCGATTTTTGTGCAGATGCGATTCGCCATGCCGCAGATGATGAAAAACTGGCAGGCATCGGCTTTCATTGGGGATTTTCTGACCAGAGTCATTTTTCAACGGTATTTAAGCAACGCTTTGGGATGACGCCAGGCGAGTATCGACGTAAATTCCGCTAACTAATTGGCGTTGCATGTACTGCAACGCCAATTAGTTAAAACAGATATTTGACTATGCATTTTTCAGGGCAAAAGGCAATTTGACAGGAGTTTTTGAATATTCACCTTGTTTCAGGAAAATAGATCAATCGCCTTCTCCTGTAGCGTTATCCCGATATTGCGGTTTTGCTATTAAAATTTTCGCACCCATTTACCGTTTATCCCTTGTACATATTCCCCCGGTTTGGCCCGAGCTACGAGCTTTTGCCCGGCGAGTTTCGCGATATCATCTACCGACACATTATTTTGCTTTGCCAGTTGTTGGTAACTCGCTTTACGTTCGGCATTAATGTCGGCTACTAATTTCTCTGTTTCAGCATCCGTTTTCAGCGCAACCAGATAACCGTAAAATGTTTCACCTACCCGCCCCTGAGTTCTGGCTTCATCCAGAGTCAATGCCATTACATTGCTGCTTACCAGCCCAACAAGAAACGCACAAAGAAGTAATGTTTTCTTCATCATCACCTCAGAAAAGATCGCTACGAGTTTCAAGCAGCTCTTCGACATCTTTGTCTGCCTTGATGATGATCTCATGCTCAATTTTAACGTTCATATTGATAGTGATCGGTTCCTTAGGTGCAGCGACTTCAATGCGAGGCGTACAGCCAACCAGCATAAAAGATGACGTCAACGCAGCCAGTAAAATTTTCATTGTTTTTCCTCACACTCTTTTCCTTGCGGACAGTCATTTCCCGGCAGACGTGCGTTCTGCTCCAGCCATGCCTGGAGATTATCGCCAAAGCGTAAACTGCGCCACAGCGTAAAAATATTCTCTTCATGATGGTAATTAAGGTTTACCGTACCGCTTTTACCATCAACGCGACTGGTACCTGTAATGTTGGCCTGCATGGTTAATAAACCGAGATTATCTAAATTAATTTTTGTCGATGAACGGCTAATTTCCATATAGCGCAACCAGTTAATTGCTGAACCCGCAGTCATATTGTCTTTTACCACCGCATCCGCAGTGTCTTTATCCAGTCGCAATGTCATCGGCCCGCTATTCGCCAGCCAGCCATCTTTCACAATCCATTTTTCATTGTTCAGCCATAACGGCAGTGCACCACTAAATGCCCCGGACATGGCGAATTGTTTCGGATTGACGGCGCTAACCAGTTCGCTGGATGAGAGATTATTCAGCCGCAACAGCGCCGGGTCATGTTGCGGCATACGTAATTGTTTCATCAGTACGTTACCGCCTAACACATCGACGCTAACATCAGTCAACAGCAAGGGTTCTTCTTCAGTCCACGGATAACGCCCTTGCAAATCAGCCGTAATATTTTTCGCTGTCACCAGATTAATCACTTCGGCAATTCGCAACGTAACGGGGCCGCGAGTCCCCAGATGCCAGGCTCCATCGGCAAAACGGAAAGGCAGGACAAAATCGACACCGTTAACCTGATTATCTGGCATCCAGGCACTACCGCCTTTCAACACGCCGTGTCCTCCCGCGCGGAATCCTTGTTCAGGCGCAGCAGAAAATGCAACCTGAGCATACAGTTCACCATCGCGTAAGTTCATCTTCCAGTCGGGTGGCACCAGCGGCTGGAATACGGTCAGTGATTGTTTAGGCCACCAGGCGTTACCGCGCAGACGAATACCGTCCCAGCGACCATTTACCCGAACCGGGCCAATCTCACCAGCATGTAAATCGCCTTTAAAGAGGAAATAGGTAGGATCGCGCCCATCGACGCTAAATTTTAAGGTTGATGGCGGTAACACACTGCCGCCAGTGAACAGCGTTTGCCCGGCGTCCAGTGACAGCGCGCCGCTAAAGGAGGGATGCTGTGCGTCACGTACCCAGACGATGGGCTTGTCGAGAATTAATCGCGGCTTTTCTACCGTCATCGTACCGTATTGTAACTGGTCGAAACCGGTGGAGAGATCGGTCAGCGTAATCGTGCTGTCATGCCACTCACCTTTTCCTGCGACATCCCAGGTGGCATTCATCGGTGTAAAACTCCCTTTTCCCCAGTAGCGCCACTGCCAGCGGCCAGCGTCAGGGAGAAAATCATTCGCCAGCCCATCCATATGCAGCACGAAATCGCCCAGTTCATTTTCATGCGCCTGCAAGATGGCCTGCAAACGTCCGTCAACACCACGTTGGGTGACTTTTACACCCGCTAAAGGCCAGCGGATTTCATCGATGTCCAGCGAATCGATGACTCTTCCCTTTGAACGAAGTAACGCGCCTGGCTCAAAGGTCAGCGTTGGGTCAGACAGACTTCCACTTAGCTGCGCAGGTAAACGGGCATATAAAATGAGGTCCGCCTGTTTCGCTTCACCGGTCAGCTGCAGAGGCAGCTGACTGTTATCCATGCTTAATTTTCCTGGGCCAAAATTAAGCACCGCGTTGCCCTTACCCGCTTGCCCCTGGGTCAGCACACTCAGTCGTCCGCTGACCAGAGCGTTCTCAAGCCCTGCCTGCCAGTTGTCGACTTTGACACCCAGTCGGCCACTCAAAGGAAAACCTGCATACGGCCAGCTCCAGCGACCATCGCTTACGGTCAATTGTTGACGAGTAATTTGCCACGGCAAATCGAGCAACGGATCGCCGTTATCCCGTGCCAGCACGATCAATTGCCCGCTATTTTCCTGCCAGTCCAGCTCGGCATCCACCAGTGACGGTTCCTGCGGCAAGTTTAACGTCGCAGTAGCATGCCCACTTACAGGAAGTCCATCCGGCACGAGCGGCATAGCAAATTCCCCCACCAGTTTTACCGGCGGCTGATTTTCAAACGCGACGACATCCAGTTCGCTGACTGTAAGTTGTTGCCCTTTCAGCTGGCCTTGAAATTTAACTTTTTCGCCCTGATAACGCAGTTGCTGGATATCAGAGGTTAATGCGAGAGAGAGTTTTCCCTGCCATTCCTGCCAGGGAGAAAAAATCAGTTTATCGATATTGATCCAGGTGTTAGGCAGCATGGCCTGCCACTGCGCGAGTGTTTTTGGAGCGGCTGGCGATTGCTCCGTCTGCGGCAATTTCGCCAGACAAGCAGAATCAAGTTCTACCGTGCCGACGTTCAATAACCAGCGGCTGGGATGTGAAAGGCTGGCGTTGGTGATATGCGCAAGCTGACAATCTCCCACCAGATAACGGAGATCGGGAATGATTAAACCTTTACGCGTAATGCGTGGGCTTTCATCTAATGCAATACGTGTCCCGAGCGGTAGCCAGATGCCCGCCAGCGTGGGAACCCACAGCCCGAGCGTCATCAGCAGCGTCAACGGCACAAGAATAATCAGTAATAACAGCGCGAGAACGGCTTTATATTTACCCAGCATGGGTAGTTAATATCCTGATTTAGCGAAAAATTAAGCATTCAATACGGGTATTGTGGCATGTTTAACCGTTCAGTTGAAGGTTGCGCCTACACTAAGCATAGTTGTTGATGAATTTTTCAATATCGCCATAGCTTTCAATTAAATTTGAAATTTTGTAGAATATTTTTAGTAGCTTAAATGTGATTCAACATCACTGGAGAAAGTCTTATGAAACTCGCCGTTTATAGCACAAAACAGTACGACAAGAAGTACCTGCAACAGGTGAACGAGTCCTTTGGCTTTGAGCTGGAATTTTTTGACTTTCTGCTGACGGAAAAAACCGCTAAAACTGCCAATGGCTGCGAAGCGGTATGTATTTTCGTAAACGATGACGGCAGCCGCCCGGTGCTGGAAGAGCTGAAAAAGCACGGCGTTAAATATATCGCCCTGCGCTGTGCCGGTTTCAATAACGTCGACCTTGACGCGGCAAAAGAACTGGGGCTGAAAGTAGTCCGTGTTCCAGCCTATGATCCAGAGGCCGTTGCTGAACACGCCATCGGTATGATGATGACGCTGAACCGCCGTATTCACCGCGCGTATCAGCGTACCCGTGATGCTAACTTCTCTCTGGAAGGTCTGACCGGCTTTACTATGTATGGCAAAACGGCAGGCGTTATCGGTACCGGTAAAATCGGTGTGGCGATGCTGCGCATTCTGAAAGGTTTTGGTATGCGTCTGCTGGCATTCGATCCGTATCCAAGTGCAGCGGCGCTGGAACTCGGTGTGGAGTATGTCGATCTGCCAACCCTGTTCTCTGAATCAGACGTTATCTCTCTGCACTGCCCGCTGACACCGGAAAACTATCATCTGTTGAACGAAGCCGCCTTCGAACAGATGAAAAATGGCGTGATGATCGTCAATACCAGTCGCGGTGCATTGATTGATTCTCAGGCAGCAATTGAAGCGCTGAAAAATCAGAAAATTGGTTCGTTGGGTATGGACGTGTATGAGAACGAACGCGATCTATTCTTTGAAGATAAATCCAACGACGTGATCCAGGATGACGTATTCCGTCGCCTGTCTGCCTGCCACAACGTGCTGTTTACCGGGCACCAGGCATTCCTGACAGCAGAAGCTCTGACCAGTATTTCTCAGACTACGCTGCAAAACTTAAGCAATCTGGAAAAAGGCGAAACCTGCCCGAACGAACTGGTTTAATCTTGCCGCTCCCCTGCATTCCAGGGGAGCTGATTCAGATAATCCCCAATGACCTTTCATCCTCTATTCTTAAAATAGTCCTGAGTCAGAAACTGTAATTGAGAACCACAATGAAGAAAGTAGCCGCGTTTGTTGCGCTAAGCCTGCTGATGGCGGGATGTGTAAGTAATGACAAAATTGCTGTTACGCCAGAACAGCTACAGCATCATCGCTTTGTGCTGGAAAGCGTAAACGGTAAGCCCGTGACCAGCGATAAAAATCCGCCAGAAATCAGCTTTGGTGAAAAAATGATGATTTCCGGCAGCATGTGTAACCGCTTTAGCGGTGAAGGCAAACTGTCTAATGGTGAACTGACAGCCAAAGGGCTGGCAATGACCCGTATGATGTGCGCTAACCCGCAGCTTAATGAACTCGATAACACCATTAGCGAAATGCTGAAAGAAGGTGCACAAGTGGATCTGACCGCGAACCAGTTAACGCTGGCGACCGCAAAACAGACATTAACTTATAAGCTGGCGGATTTAATGAATTAATAGCTGCCACAGCTCCCGGCGGCAAGTGACTGTTCGCTACAGCGTTTGCCGTTGGGTAATGCACACATCCCAATCGCCGTACCATCCAGTTGACGGGCAACAGAAAGCGAACCGCCGATCATTGCACAATTTGCTTCTCCACTACTGGACATCGACGCTTTTAAACCTGGCGCTACGTGCGCGGCAGTCGCCTGCTGAACAGGTTCACTACTACACGCCGACAACAATAAAGCGGCACACCCTACCCAAAACGCTGCTCGCATCTTTTCTTCCTCTGATCTTCAAGCCAAACGACACCGCCATAAATAATAGGCAGCACAGAGGGCGGCGTCGAGAGCTGTCCTGCGCGTTGCCCCGCATTTTTACTTTTTTATAGCTATTTTTTTGCCCTCTGTTTGATCAAAACATTCATTACGCTGATGTGGGGGACACAAAAGCGAAAATGCAGAAGAAAGCCATTTGCTAAAATTGAAAGATTACTACTGGGCGCGCAGCAATTTCGTGCGCCCCTCATTTGCGCAATGTAAGGGTGTCATATGATTACTATTGACGGTAATGGCGCGGTTGCTTCGGTCGCATTTCGCACCAGTGAAGTTATCGCCATCTACCCTATTACCCCCAGTTCCACGATGGCAGAACAGGCTGATGCCTGGGCCGGAAACGGCTTAAAGAACGTTTGGGGAGACACACCACGCGTGGTTGAAATGCAGTCGGAAGCGGGTGCTATCGCTACCGTGCATGGCGCTTTGCAGACGGGTGCCCTTTCAACATCGTTTACGTCATCGCAGGGTTTGCTGCTGATGATCCCGACGCTGTACAAACTGGCAGGCGAACTAACACCGTTTGTCCTGCATGTAGCGGCACGTACCGTTGCCACACATGCACTCTCTATTTTTGGCGATCATTCCGACGTTATGGCGGTGCGCCAGACGGGTTGCGCGATGTTGTGTGCAGCAAACGTCCAGGAAGCGCAAGACTTTGCTCTCATTTCGCAAATCGCGACGCTGAAAAGCCGCGTGCCATTTATTCATTTCTTTGATGGTTTCCGCACGTCCCACGAAATCAATAAAATTGTCCCGCTGGCCGATGACACGATTCTTGATCTCATGCCGCAGGTCGAAATTGATGCTCATCGCGCCCGGGCACTCAACCCGGAACATCCGGTGATCCGCGGTACGTCCGCCAATCCTGACACTTATTTCCAGTCTCGCGAAGCCACCAACCCATGGTACAACGCGGTCTATGACCATGTTGAACAGGCGATGAATGATTTCTCTGCCGCGACAGGTCGTCAGTATCAGCCGTTTGAATATTACGGGCATCCGCAAGCGGAACGGGTGATTATCCTGATGGGCTCTGCCATTGGCACCTGTGAAGAAGTGGTTGATGAATTGCTAACCCGTGGCGAAAAAGTTGGCGTGCTGAAAGTTCGCCTGTACCGCCCCTTCTCCGCTAAACATTTACTGCAAGCTCTGCCGGGATCCGTACGCAGCGTGGCGGTACTGGACAGAACCAAAGAACCCGGTGCCCAGGCAGAACCGCTCTATCTGGATGTAATGACCGCACTGGCAGAAGCCTTTAATAATGGCGAGCGCGAAACTCTGCCCCGTGTCATTGGTGGGCGCTATGGTCTTTCATCCAAAGAATTTGGCCCAGACTGTGTACTGGCGGTATTTGCCGAGCTCAACGCGGCTAAACCGAAAGCGCGCTTTACGGTTGGTATTTACGATGATGTGACCAATCTGTCACTGCCGTTGCCGGAAAACACCCTGCCAAACTCGGCGAAACTGGAAGCCTTGTTTTATGGCCTTGGTAGTGATGGCAGCGTTTCCGCGACCAAAAACAATATCAAGATTATCGGTAATTCCACGCCGTGGTACGCACAGGGCTATTTTGTTTACGACTCCAAAAAGGCGGGCGGCCTGACGGTTTCTCACCTTCGAGTGAGCGAACAGCCGATTCGTTCCGCTTATCTCATTTCCCAGGCTGATTTTGTTGGCTGCCACCAGTTGCAGTTTATCGATAAATATCAGATGGCTGAGCGTTTAAAACCTGGCGGCATTTTCCTGCTCAACACGCCGTACAGCGCAGATGAAGTGTGGTCGCGCTTGCCGCAAGAAGTTCAGGCCGTGTTAAACCAGAAAAAAGCGCGCTTCTATGTGATTAACGCGGCGAAAATCGCCCGCGAATGTGGCCTGGCGGCCCGTATTAATACCGTCATGCAGATGGCTTTTTTCCATCTGACGCAAATTCTGCCTGGCGATAGCGCCCTCGCAGAATTGCAGGGTGCGATTGCCAAAAGTTACAGTAGCAAAGGCCAGGATCTGGTGGAACGCAACTGGCAGGCTCTGGCGCTGGCGCGTGAATCCGTAGAAGAAGTTCCGTTGCAACCGGTAAATCCGCACAGCGCCAATCGACCGCCAGTGGTTTCCGATGCCGCCCCTGATTTCGTGAAAACCGTAACCGCTGCGATGCTCGCCGGGCTTGGTGACGCCCTCCCCGTTTCGGCGCTGCCGCCAGACGGCACCTGGCCGATGGGCACTACGCGCTGGGAAAAACGCAATATCGCCGAAGAGATCCCCATCTTGAAAGAGGAACTCTGTACCCAATGTAACCACTGCGTTGCCGCTTGCCCACACTCAGCTATTCGCGCAAAAGTGGTGCCGCCTGAAGCGATGGAAAACGCCCCTGCCAGCCTGCATTCGCTGGATGTGAAATCGCGTGATATGCGCGGGCAGAAATATGTCTTGCAGGTGGCACCGGAAGATTGCACCGGTTGTAACCTGTGCGTCGAAGTTTGCCCGGCGAAAGACCGTCAGAATCCAGAGATTAAAGCCATCAATATGATGTCTCGCCTGGAACATGTCGAAGAAGAGAAAATCAATTACGATTTCTTCCTCAACCTGCCAGAAATCGACCGTAGCAAACTGGAACGTATTGATATTCGTACATCGCAGCTGATTACACCGCTGTTTGAATATTCAGGTGCTTGCTCCGGTTGTGGCGAGACGCCGTATATTAAATTACTGACTCAGCTCTATGGCGACCGGATGTTGATCGCTAACGCCACTGGCTGTTCTTCAATTTATGGCGGTAACCTGCCCTCTACACCGTATACCACCGATGCCAACGGTCGTGGGCCGGCATGGGCGAACTCTCTATTTGAAGATAATGCCGAATTTGGCCTTGGTTTCCGCCTGACGGTCGATCAACACCGTGTCCGCGTGCTGCGTCTGCTGGATCAATTTGCCGATAAAATCCCGGCGGAATTACTGACGGCGTTGAAATCAGACGCCACGCCAGAGGTTCGTCGTGAACAGGTTGCAGCTTTACGCCAGCAACTCAACGATGTTGCCGAAGCACATGAACTGCTACGTGATGCAGATGCACTGGTGGAAAAATCAATCTGGCTGATTGGTGGTGATGGCTGGGCTTACGATATCGGCTTTGGCGGTCTGGATCATGTATTGAGTTTGACGGAAAACGTCAACATTCTGGTGCTGGATACGCAATGCTATTCCAACACCGGTGGTCAGGCGTCGAAAGCGACACCGCTGGGTGCAGTAACTAAATTTGGCGAGCACGGCAAACGTAAAGCGCGTAAAGATCTTGGCGTCAGTATGATGATGTACGGTCATGTTTATGTGGCGCAGATTTCTCTCGGCGCGCAGCTGAACCAGACGGTGAAAGCGATTCAGGAAGCGGAAGCGTATCCGGGGCCATCGCTGATCATTGCTTATAGCCCGTGTGAAGAGCATGGTTACGATCTGGCACTCAGCCACGACCAGATGCGCCAACTCACAGCTACCGGCTTCTGGCCGCTATATCGCTTTGATCCGCGTCGTGCCGATGAAGGCAAACTGCCGCTGGCCTTGGATTCACGCCCGCCGTCAGAAGCACTGGAAGAAACGTTACTTCACGAGCAACGTTTCCGTCGGCTGAATTCGCAGCAGCCAGAAGTGGCAGAACAGTTATGGAAAGATGCTGCAGCTGATTTGCAAAAACGCTATGACTTCCTGGCACAAATGGCCGGAAAAGCGGAAAAAAGCAACACCGATTAAATGCTCTGGATAAGGATTATCCAATTCTAAAAAAAAAGCCCGGACGACTGTTCGGGCTTGTCTTTTTATATGTTGGAAAATCAGTGGCAATGCAATGGCCCAACAGAAAATAAAATCTGTGACAATAAAGGCATATAACCCGCGCAGAATAACGTATAGCAAATTAAAAGTATAATTTTTATTTTGTATGTATTATCTTCGATACATTCACCAGACTTATTATCATTTCAGAGGAATTATTTGATTAAGGTTTTACTTAAGGCGTAACAAATGATATTTATCGGCTAACTGAACTTCTCCTTTAGGATGTTTTCACTCCCCGAAATGGGGATAAAAGGCAAATAAAATAACTAAAGGATTTATTCAATGAAAAGCAAAGTACTGGCACTTTTAATTCCTGCCCTGCTCGCCGCAGGTGCTGCACATGCAGCCGAAGTTTATAATAAAGACGGCAACAAATTAGATCTGTATGGCAAAGTTGATGGCCTGCATTATTTTTCTGATAATTCAGCGAAAGATGGCGACCAGAGCTATGCGCGTCTGGGTTTTAAAGGCGAAACCCAAATTAACGATCAACTCACTGGCTACGGTCAATGGGAATACAATATTCAGGCAAACAACACTGAATCTTCAAAAAACCAGTCATGGACCCGTCTGGCATTTGCCGGGCTGAAATTTGCAGATTACGGTTCTTTCGATTACGGACGTAATTATGGCGTAATGTACGACATCGAAGGCTGGACCGATATGCTGCCTGAATTTGGCGGTGACTCTTATACCAATGCAGACAACTTTATGACTGGTCGAGCCAATGGCGTCGCGACTTATCGTAATACTGATTTCTTCGGTCTGGTAAATGGTCTGAACTTCGCGGTGCAGTATCAAGGTAACAACGAAGGAGCCAGTAATGGTCAGGAAGGCACCAACAACGGACGTGATGTTCGCCATGAAAACGGTGACGGCTGGGGTCTTTCCACAACATATGATTTAGGCATGGGCTTTAGCGCTGGTGCGGCATACACCTCTTCTGACCGCACCAATGACCAGGTTAACCATACTGCGGCGGGTGGTGATAAAGCAGACGCGTGGACTGCTGGGCTAAAATACGATGCTAACAATATTTACCTGGCAACCATGTATTCAGAAACGCGTAATATGACCCCGTTTGGCGACAGCGATTATGCTGTGGCAAACAAAACCCAGAATTTTGAAGTCACTGCACAGTACCAGTTTGATTTTGGTCTGCGTCCGGCAGTCTCTTTCCTGATGTCTAAAGGCCGTGACCTGCACGCTGCGGGTGGTGCAGACAACCCGGCAGGTGTTGATGATAAAGATCTGGTTAAATACGCCGATATTGGCGCGACTTACTATTTCAATAAAAACATGTCCACCTACGTTGACTATAAAATCAACCTGTTGGATGAAGATGACAGCTTCTACGCTGCCAATGGCATCTCTACCGATGATATTGTCGCTTTAGGTCTGGTTTATCAGTTCTAAATCCTCCTGCCCGCTGTTATGGCGGGCTTTTTCTGCTTATTCTTCCTCCTTTGATCTAAATTAAAAATGTGAACTCCGTCATTACACAAAAAGTGTCATCTGGCGTTACACTTTATGCGGATACTAAAACAGGAGGTTTTATGAACAGAACGATTCTTGTCCCTATCGATATTTCCGATTCAGAATTAACTCAACGCGTGATTAGCCACGTTGAGGAAGAGGCAAAGATTGATGATGCAGAGGTTCATTTCCTGACGGTAATACCTTCACTGCCCTACTATGCCTCTCTGGGTTTAGCGTATTCCGCAGAATTACCGGCAATGGATGACCTGAAAGCGGAAGCCAAATCGCAACTGGAAGAGATCATTAAAAAATTTAAACTGCCAACCGACAGAGTGCATGTCCATGTTGAGGAAGGCTCGCCCAAAGACCGCATTCTGGAATTGGCGAAGAAGATCCCCGCTCATATGATCATCATTGCTTCCCATCGACCGGATATCACCACTTATCTGCTCGGTTCCAACGCCGCAGCTGTAGTGCGTCACGCAGAGTGCTCCGTGCTGGTTGTGCGCTGACACTAACGCCCGCACATTGCTGCGGGCTTTTTGATTCATTTCGCAAATGTGCTGACATTTTCCCCTCTAATCCGTACCATACACGCCACAGTTTTTTATATCAGATTTCTTATGCTGGGCGTTCCGGCATGACGCATACTCTTCTGATGCCATATAACGAATTGAGTCGCTTTTAAATGTCGCAAAATCAAGAAATTAGTAAGAAAGAACAATACAACCTGAACAAGTAAGGGCAAAAATCACAACTCTCTGACTCATAAGTATTTTACTTATTTTTCAATGTGTTAAATATCATCAGCGACAACAATAAGCTACGATAACCCACTCTTTTTTTGCCCCTTTTTTGCCCCTTTTGCAGCGCTTTGCCCCATTTTTGCCATCAACAATTTTCCTCATCAAGTCATTTCAAAGCCTACTAGCTGCCTTACTTTTTTCCTCAATAACGCGTCGCCAGCAGGAAACAACCTAATCCCTGTTTTGGGCCCCAAAGCTGCTAATGATAATCATTTTCATTTTGTATAGGTTGTGCTATAAAACATAGCCGTTGCTATGTTTGTTCTAATTTTGCTCACTATAGGTACTAAATTATGTACTCAATAAAAAAAGTAACCATGCTCTTGGGGTGCCTCGCCCTCACCTGCTCGATCGCATTTCAGGCGAGTGCAACTGAAAAATTCAAGGTCATTACAACATTTACCATCATCGCAGATATGGCCAAAAACGTGGCTGGAGATGCTGCAGAAGTCTCATCCATAACCAAGCCCGGTGCAGAAATTCATGAGTATCAGCCTACCCCTGGCGATATTAAACGTGCGCAGGGGGCACAACTGATTCTCGCCAATGGTATGAATCTGGAATTGTGGTTCCAACGCTTTTACCAGCATCTTAATGGGGTTCCAGAAGTAATTGTCTCTTCGGGTGTGACGCCAGTAGGGATCACTGAAGGCCCCTATGAGGGCAAACCTAACCCCCATGCCTGGATGTCGCCAGATAATGCTCTGATTTACGTCGATAATATTCGTGATGCGTTGATAAAATACGATCCGGCAAATGCACAAACCTACCAACGTAATGCCGATACTTATAAAGCCAAGATTACCCAAACCCTTGCCCCCCTGCGTAAGCAGATTGCTGAACTCCCTGAGAATCAGCGATGGATGGTCACCAGTGAAGGGGCTTTTTCTTATCTCGCACGCGATTTGGGGCTAAAAGAGCTTTATCTGTGGCCGATTAATGCCGATCAACAAGGCACGCCGCAGCAGGTACGTAAGGTTGTTGATATGGTGAAGAAAAATCATATCCCGGCAGTCTTTAGCGAGAGTACGATTTCCGATAAACCAGCGCGTCAGGTTGCGCGTGAAACCGGCGCGCACTACGGCGGTGTACTCTATGTCGATTCCCTGAGCACAGAAAACGGCCCGGTACCTACGTATATCGACCTTCTGAAGGTTACTACCAGTACGCTGGTACAGGGAATTAAAGCCGGGAAAAGGGAGAAATAATGATGCAATCTGCGGGCATTGTCGTTAATGATGTTACTGTCACCTGGCGTAACGGGCACACAGCACTGCGCGATGCATCCTTCACAGTACCAAGTGGATCTATTGCCGCTCTGGTTGGGGTAAACGGTTCCGGAAAATCGACGTTGTTTAAAGCGATTATGGGATTTGTGCGTCTGACCAGCGGAAAGATATCTGTTCTGGGTATTCCCACGCGACAGGCGCTACAGAAAAACCTGGTTGCCTACGTCCCTCAGTCAGAAGAGGTTGACTGGTCATTTCCTGTACTAGTGGAAGATGTGGTGATGATGGGCCGCTATGGGCACATGGGTATGTTGCGTATAGCCAAAAAGAGGGATCGTCAGATTGTCACCGATGCGCTGGAACGTGTCGATATGGTGGATTTTCGCCATCGACAAATCGGCGAGCTTTCCGGTGGACAAAAGAAACGCGTCTTTCTGGCGAGAGCGATTGCACAGCAGGGTGATGTGATCCTGCTGGATGAACCTTTTACCGGCGTTGATGTGAAAACCGAAGCGAAAATCATCAGCCTGTTGAGGGAGTTACGCGCGGAAGGCAAGACGATGCTTGTCTCAACGCACAATCTCGGCTCAGTCACGACATTTTGCGATTATACGGTCATGGTCAAAGGCACCGTCCTGGCAAGCGGGCCGACAGACACCACTTTTACAGCCGAGAACCTGGAGCTGGCTTTTAGCGGCGTACTGCGCCATGTCACACTTAACGGCTCGGAAGAAAGCATTATTACTGACGATGAACACCCTTTTGTGGCACATCGACCGTCAGCGGTGCAGGGGGAAGCAAGATGAACGTGCTACTGGAACCCTTCAGCTATGAATATATGCTCAATGCGATGTGGGTCTCGGCGATGGTCGGCGGTCTCTGCGCTTTCCTGTCATGCTATCTGATGCTAAAAGGCTGGTCGCTGATTGGCGATGCGCTGTCGCACTCTATTGTCCCGGGTGTTGCGGGGGCATATATGCTGGGGCTTCCGTTTTCTCTGGGAGCCTTCTTTTCCGGCGGACTGGCAGCGGGCAGCATGCTGTTTCTTAACCAACGCACTCGCTTAAAAGAAGATGCCATCATCGGCCTGATCTTCTCCTCCTTTTTTGGCCTGGGGCTGTTTATGGTGTCATTGAACCCGACATCCGTGAACATTCAGACCATCGTCCTGGGCAATATTCTGGCAATCGATCCGGCGGATATCCTGCAACTCACTATCATTGGCATTCTCTCGATCATCGTGCTTTTTTTCAAATGGAAAGATCTTATGGTGACCTTTTTCGACGAGAATCACGCTCGTGCTATTGGATTGCATCCGGGCAGATTAAAAATCCTCTTCTTCACCCTGCTGTCGGTTTCGACCGTTGCGGCGCTGCAAACGGTTGGTGCCTTTCTGGTGATCTGTCTGGTGGTGACTCCCGGTGCAACAGCATGGTTGTTAACCGATCGTTTTCCCCGCCTGCTCATAATTGCTGTAACTATTGGCAGTGTAACCAGTTTCCTCGGCGCGTGGGTCAGTTACTTTCTGGACGGCGCGACAGGTGGAATCATCGTGGTGGCGCAGACACTGCTGTTTCTTTTAGCATTTGTATTTGCGCCCACCCATGGGCTTTTGGCAAATCGTCGGCGTGCGCATAAAGCGCTGGAGGATCGCTCATGATGGCATTATTACTGGAGCCACTGCAGTTCACCTTTATGAGTCACGCACTGCTGATTTCACTGGTAGTTTCCATACCCTGTGCGCTGCTGTCGGTCTTTCTGGTCCTGAAAGGTTGGGCACTGATGGGTGACGCGATGAGTCATGCGGTTTTTCCTGGCATCGTGCTTGCCTGGATTCTGGGGTTACCTCTGGCTACAGGGGCATTCGTCGCCGGAGTATTCTGCGCGGTGGCGACGGGATACCTGAAAGACAACAGCCGAATCAAGCAAGATACAGTGATGGGGATTGTTTTTTCTGGCATGTTTGCCGCAGGTCTGATCTTGTATATTGCAGTCAAACCAGACGTACATCTTGACCATATTCTTTTCGGCGACATGCTCGGGGTAACCATCGGCGATATAATCCAGACGGTGATTATTGCCGGGCTGGTTACACTTGTTATTAGCGTAAAATGGCGGGATTTTTTGCTGTTCAGCTTTGATTATCAACAGGCGCAGGTAAGCGGTTTGCATACGAGATGTCTGCATTATGGGCTGCTGTGCATGGTCTCTCTGACCATTGTGGCGACGCTGAAAGCGGTAGGTATCATTCTCTCCATTTCTCTGCTCATTGCGCCTGGCGCCATTGCGGTACTCCTGACACAACGCTTTCATATTGCGCTCCTACTGGCGATTGGCATATCGGTAATAGTGTCAATGACTGGTGTCTGGTTGTCCTTTTTTATCGACAGTGCACCAGCTCCGACGATTGTCGTCTTATTCGCGGTTGTGTTCATCATGACGTTCACCGTTACCAGCATCAACGCACGCACAAAGGGAAACACCCATACACAGGATTTGTCATCACCCAATTAGCACAACATCCGAGGGCAGCATCGTCCGCTGGCCCACAGAAGTCCGGAAAGTCATGGAAGGTCGTTGTTGGGAGGAGGTACAAATTCTCTCATGCAAAAAATACGTAAAATCGATAATAGCTGGAAATAATTCAATACATGCACTCTCGAAAGTGCATCAGCCAACCGCAGAACGTTATTGCATACAACGTTTCTGCGGCATAATCCCAATGATTACTCCCTGACAGGGTTCGTAGGCCACTCAATATCAGGTGCAGTTGATGTATCAACACGGTTCAGCAACACCCGATACTTTTTCCAGGCTTCCAGCAACGGGGTTTCTTCCTCCGTTGCATATACAGCTCACCTTTTTTCACCCACGATTAACCAACAGCCAGACCAGCAGACACGCCACCACCGGCACAGCAAAATCCATCAGGCTTGCCACATCCCACGCACGCGGATCAAAACCGCCCCACCACGGCATATTCATACGCTTGCCATGCCCGAACATTTCAATCCAGCGATATTCTGCCTGGGTATGTTCACGCGCAATGAAGAACGTACAACCAGCTATCGCCCCGTAAGCCCAGTTTCCGGTAAAAAGGCCAACCAGTACCTGCGCAGCCACAGCACAAAGCGCGTGAAGAAAAGGTGTTATATCCATTACTCCTCCTTTATCCGATATCGCTTCGGGAAACGGATAACAACTTTAATTCTGACTCAAGTTCATCAACTCTTTCAGTCAGCTTCTGGATATGGTGAATCAGTGGAACAACCAGACGTTCGTACATTACACCTTCGGCAACAAGGCCATTGCTGGAAATGGTTTCCGGTGCATCATCTTCGTTGGCTGGTCGCCAGTGAACAAACTGAGGGGCAATTTCTCCTACTTCCTCGGCAATCAATCCATAGAATCCCCAGTCACGCCTGTCATTTTCGCATTGCGACCTGTACCACACAGGGCGCATCCTGAAAATGAGATCGGCGTGCTCTGAATCTATCGTCTCTACTGAATGCTTATAGCGGATAGACGATGTTGACCGCAGTACAGACGAAATTGCAGGGTCAGGATTAAGATAAAGGTTTGCCGCCGCTGTAGTCGTGGCCAAATTCCATAAATAAAACGCTTCACGACCTGTCAGTGGATAAAAATCTCCGCCATAATGACCACTTTCCAGATCGTTCACTTCCACTTTGTTTTTCAGCTTATTATCAACTTCAGTTTTTGTGTATCTGGTGCTGATATCCTGCTTTGCACTGGCCATATCAGTCTGAAGCGTTGATACTTTTCCGTTAATAGAGGAAATATCTTTCTTTGCTTTACTAACATCTCCCTTCAGCGTGGTGATGTCCCCCGGAATTACTGTCGATGTAGCCATTTGTCTCCCTCACATCCAGCCACGAAGTTGATGTTCAACTACAACCGCGTATTCATCGAATATTGACGATTTTTTTGCATCATTAATGATGCGCACGTTTACAAAATATCCGTCTTCCTTAACACATATCGGTTCGCCATCTTCAGTCAGTTCTCCGGTTTCTTTGTACACGTTACCTATCACGTCAATAAGAATATCATTCTGCATCGACTCGTCGTCATAATAGCCAGTGCTATCCATAAAGGCCGAAAAGTCGGCCCTGTCTGCAAATTTGAGTGTTAAATCTTTCATTTAATACTCGCCCCCATTTGTGCCTCAGTTAATTCTTTATGCCAAATGCGTAAATTTTTCACATGACCGAACAGGTGTCTGTTGCCACTGGAGGATTGTCCACCGATATTAATATTACCGGCAGTATAACGTTGCAATGTATGCAGAGACGGGGAGCTGCTACCTAAAATCCCATCAACAACAACCTGCAACTTTTTATCTTCTGTAAACTTAAAGCCAGTAACAAATTTCCTTTTCTCTCTATTCCCATATGCTTTATATTCTGTTTTTGTTCCTTTGCCATTGGTGATAATTAGCCTTTTACCACGAGTGGTAAAACCAAAATACATATAACTTTCATCAGAAACTTCAGTCGCCGCCCCTGTAATTGAGATATTAAGCAAACGCGCAGAGCCTTCTAAATTAGGCATTTCAGAATCCCAATTAACATTAACTTCCATGAGAACACTAACTGGTGGAGTTGCCCAGTTGAAAGGTATAGGTATGATTACCTGGTCACTTGCTCTCGTGGCACCGACCTCTGTTGTGATGATAAAAGATGAGGCGTTTAGTCCCTTTTCGAATTGAGGGGTTGTTAACATTAATTTATCGCCAGGCTTGATTGATCGTTGATGTGCTCCAAACTCAAAACGCCCATACATATTTTTTGCTTCTGGTGATTTGTAGGTAAACTCAACACGAATCCATCCATTAGACTCTCTGAATATGTTATAAGTTGCCGCCTCACCTCCAGAATAACTCAACATATCGCCAGTCTCGCAATCAATATATGCGCCAGCGGTCAGTGTGTTACTTGAGCCATCGTCGTTAACATATGATATTCTTGGACGCAACGTGATAATACCATCCCCACTTACTTTTTTAACTCTGCAGGATAAAGTAACTGATTCATTTGCCGAAACTGAAATAACCCTGGTATATCCAGTAGAAATTAATGTCGCCCTTTCAGTTGTGGATGTTTCTTTAACGCCAAACAAACCATAACTGAAACCATACTCATCAACTCCCGTGGTAATAGTTAAGTTAGCAGTGTCATAGTTCCACGATTCTGGTGTATTCGTATAAGAAAAAGTATTCGTTCTCTGACCTTCAATGAGCAGACCATCTTTTTCAAAACGAGGTTCATTTATCGCTGATTCAGCAAAACACCCAGACTTATCTATATACGTTGCAGTTGACGCCCTGGTAAATGAAACAACCTTTTCAGACGGCAATGTAATAACATCGTCACCAACTGTGATGCTCTTATATCCAGGAGCAAACCCGGTAATCATATCCAGTGAATCGTTAAACGGTATCCACACATCGGGAAGCGGCTGCAAAACTTGTTTATACGGCTCCGCAGCCTGGCTTGCATACTCTCTGGCTGCGTCTTCACTTGCTTTTGCAGCCGTCTGGCTTGCTGCCGATGCTTGCGCCGAGTTCGCCGCCGCAGTCTCGCTCGCCTTTGCGTTGGTTTCACTGGTTTTTGCTGCTTTTTGACTGTTAGCTGATGCAGTGGCAGAAGCAGCCGCCGCGCTTGCAGAACTGGCTGCGGCACTCTCGCTTTGGGCCGCTGCATCCTGACTGCTTTTCGCCGCAGTTTCACTGGCTTTGGCATTCGTTTCGCTGGTCTTCGCTGCCGTCTGGCTGGACTTTGCGTTAGTTTCACTCGTCTTCGCAGCTTTCTGGCTGTTAGCCGCAGCAGTTGCTGATCCAGCTGCTGAAGTCGCAGAACCGGCTGCCGCGCTCTCGCTTTGGGCTGCTGCAACCTGGCTGTTTTTTGCCGCAGTTTCACTGGCTTTGGCATTCGTTTCGCTGGTTTTCGCTGCCGTCTGGCTGGACTTTGCGTTGGTTTCGCTCGTCTTTGCGGCTGTCTCGCTATTTTTCGCGTTGGTTTCTGATTTTTTGGCTGCTGTCGCGGAGTTTGCCGATGCAGTCTTTGAGGTCGCTGCCGCCTGTGCACTATTAGCTGCATTCGTTTCTGAGGTTTTCGCCGCGTTCTTTGATGATGCCGCTGCAGTTTCGGATTTCTTTGCCGCCGCTGCGCTCTGAGAGGCGGCTTCGGCGTTGCGTGCCACTTCTTCCACCATTGCCTCAAAACGACGCAATGCCTCCGGCATGACATCATCTTCCGTCATGGCACCGAGAAAATCATTCAGCGTACCTGGTCTGGAGCCTTCATAGACGGTAATGGTCCCGGCATGTGAAGGCGGAAAACCTTCAACCAGCAGGGTGACGCTGTACTGGCCATACTCAACATCCATGCTGTAACGTCCGGCTTCATCCGGATTTTCAGAAGCCACCGTGTTCACCAGTACCGTGGTGCTGTTACGCTTTGCCTTCAGTTGAATAGTGCAGTTCTGTATTGGTTTTCCCGCACCATCTTTCAGCACACCTGAGATTTTTACTGCTGCCATATCCACTCCACAAAAAAGCCCGCCTGAACCGGCGGGCTGTCATAACACTGTGTTACCTGGCTAATCAGAATTTATAACCGACACCCACGATGAAACCGTCAGTGCGCCAGTCACCACTGCCGGAGCCTTCATAAGCAATATCAATGGCCACGGATTCGGTCGGGTTAAACTGCACGCCAGCCCCCCACGCCAGAGACGTGTTGCTGTGGCGACCGTCATCACTTCCGGTCAGCACATCGTGCGTTTTCCCCTTGTTGTCAGTTACGCGAAGGTAATCCCCGGAAAAAGTCGAAACACGGCTGTAAGCCATACCCGCCATCGCATACGCGCTGAACCATTCATTCACGCGCACAGACGGCCCCACCATCACGCTGAACCAGCGGTTACGCACGGAATCTTCATGCCAGCGGGTATTGCTGTAACGGGTAAGCTGGCGATTCTTGTCTCCTGCATAGCTGAATGACGTCACCAGCCCCAGTGTGTCCGTAAACTCATAACGGTATTTCACGTTAATGCCCTTCAGGTCATCGTTGCCGGGCATATCAGTATGGGTCTGAAGATACCCGGCGCTTAGTGTGGACTGATGCTCTGCTGCGCTCGCTGGCGTACCAGCGGCGACCAGCCAGACTACTGTGGACAGAATAACAGCACATAATTTACGCATAATTACCTCTCGCTTTTCTGCAATAAAAAAGGCGCCATTTCTGGCGCCCGTATCTGGGTTATAAAATTCAGCTAATCGTGATGCCTGCAGTGGCTTTCTTCATCACAACAACCAGCAAATCGCTGATACTTGCTGTGGGATACCAGCCATTTACCCACCATGCTGATACAGAAAACTCCAGTGTCATTACGCCACTGCCTGCAGGCATATCAATAACACCCGTGTAAATCAGAGTATTATCCAGAGCCGTTCGGTTATAAATTTCAGCCCCGTTTTTCTTCACTATCAGGCGGCATGACGAATAAGTATCGCTATTCTCCCGTTCATGTCTGGCACCGCTGAAAGCCACCGCTGGAATAACAATTTGCCGGTCAAACGGCTGATCGTCATAAACCCTGACGGTAATGGTCCCTGATGGCCACCGCTCCGGTGCACGGGAGTCCCGGGGGAAAGCTTTGCCCACTGTTTTAACGAGATCGCCTTCAATCTGGTTCGCGGACAATTTTCCCAGAACCCGACAGTTCTCGTTAATCGTGACGTTGTTGAGCGTCCCGGAGTTCGCATTCACGTTACCGCTGATATCGGCATTTTTCGCCGTCAGCCGCCCGTCCGGTGTCAGGGAAAATGCCGGAGGATTACCGCCGCTGGTAATGGTCGGAGCCGTCAGGCGTTTCAGGAACACGTCGTTCATGAATATCTGATCGCCCTGACCAACAAACATCGGCTTTGTGTTGCCATTCGCAGGATTAACCATCGCAATCCTGTCCGCCGCCAGCAGCACCTGACTCTGCATGCCGTCAGGGGTGTTCTCAATACCGGCACCAATACCCGCGATATAAAGGCGTCCGTCCTGCATCTGCTGCAGCTTCACAGCCCACATGCTGTTCAGGTTATTATTTGTATCAACCTGAACCTTCTGTATCTGCTGAATTGCCGCACTCTGGTCTTCCAGTTTCTTATTGACGGTCTGCGTGATTTCATTGCTGACATCCGTAATGGACGTCCTGATTTCAGCCAGGTCAGGCGCAAGCTGACCGTTATCAATCTGCGTCCACAGCTCCTGAGCCAGATGGCTTTTCCCTATCTCGCCTTTGAAAAAATCCAGATAGCCGGATGCATCATCACTCGGCTGGCCAACAGCCTCCACAAATGCCGATTTGCCAACGGTGTTCACACTGCGGATGTAAAAATAATAATCATGGCCCGGTTTGATATTGATACTGGCAGCTATCCAGTACAGCGCCGTGCCAAGATAGCGGGCTGTGGTTTCAACCTGCCTGATATCCGCAATCCGCTTTTCCGAGAACCAGAACTCAAACTGTACAGTCGGATCATAAACCGCAAGATGCGGCGTGGCGGTTATCTGAAAATAGCCCGGCGTCAGCTCAATCCTCGACGGTGCTGCCGGTGCGGCAATCCGGAACGATACCGACGCCGGATCGCCCTGCTGCCCCCACGCATTTACCGCCCGGACTGTCAGTCTGTAGTTCCCCAGCGCCAGTTGCGTGAAGCGGTATGTGGTTTCCGTCGTCCGGGCCGTGCTGACCAGCCGCTCACTGCCGTCATCCGCTGCCACGGTCAGGCGAAGCATAAAGCTCACGCCCTTCACCACCTTCGGCGTATCCCAGCGCGCCAGCACCTGGTATTCCCCGCTGTCTGCGGTGACTTCGGCGGTCAGGTGCTGCACCGCTGGCGGCGTGACACCATTCACCGTGCCGCTCTGGTCGCCGTCAAAGTGCGCCCCGTTATCCACGATGGCTTCTTTTTCCGGTACATGCTGCACGGCAGTGATGGCATACGTGCCGTCATCGTTCTCACGGATACTCACACAGCGGAACAGGCGCTGACGCAACGTCGGCAACTTCAGCCCCCACACACTGTATTCTGCAACGCCGTCAGGAACCCGGTTCACTTTCACCTTAAGTCCGTCGGTGACGGACTGAACCTCCACGCTGACCGGATTACCACTTCCGTCAACCAGGCTTATCAGCGTGGTACCGGAGGATGGCAGCGTGATTTCACGGTCGAGCGTCAGCGTCCGGGTCTGGCTGTTCACCGCCAACACGCGACCACCGGTGCTGATACCGGCATAGTCATCATCGCAGATTTCAATAACATCGCCCGGCACATGGCGAAGCCCTTCTGCGCCCACGCTGAAATCCACGGTCTGCGTTTCCAGCAGTTCCGTTTTAATCAGCCACAGCCCGGCGCGGTGTGCCTGCCCCCGGCTGGTACAGCCAAAGGCATCCATCTTCGTGACATTACGACCGTAACGGGCAATGGCCTGCGTATCTTCAACAAGCTCTGTCGCCGTCTCCCAGCCGTTGTTCGGGTCAATCCAGTTCACCTCAACGGCATTATGGCGGTCCTTCAGGGCGCTGAAGCTGTAGCGGAACGGCGCACCATCATCCGGCATCACCACATTACTGCGGTTATAGGTCCACACCTTATCCGACGGTCGGTCCTGCACGAACGTCAGCGTCTGCCCGTTCCATACCGGCATACAGCGCATCGCCGAGCAGAAATCACTGAGCACATCCCACGCCTTGCGCTGTGTGGTCAGGTACGCATTACAGGTGATGCGCGGCTCCGTGCCGCCAAAACCGTCCGGCACCGACTGGTCGCAGTAGTGGCCGATGACATACAGCGCCCATTTGTCCACATCCGCCGCACCAAGACGTTTCCCCATGCCGTAGCGCGGATGGGTCAGCATATCCCACAGACACCAGGCCATGTTGTTGCTGTATGCTGGCTTAAACGTTCCGTCCCAGATACCGCTGTATTGCCGCGTCTGCGGGTTATAGTTCGACGGCACCTGCAGAATACGCCCGCGCAGATGATAATTACGGCTCACCTGCTGGCTGCCGAACTGCTCCGAGTCCACCTGCACGCCGACCAGTGCCGTGTTCGGGTAGCACTGTTTCACATCGATGATTTCGGTGTATGACGACCAGAGCGTTTTGTTCTGCAGCTGGTCTGTGGTGCTGTCCGGCGTCATCCTGCGCATCCGGATATTGAACGGGCGCGGCGGCAGGTTATCCACCACCACCGAGGCCAGATACTGCGAGGTGGTTTTGCCCTTAATGGTGATGTCTTTTTCCGTCACCCAGCCACCATTACGCTGTATCTGAACCAGCAGGCGGACTTCCGACGGATTCCTGTCCCCCTTTGAGGTGGTTTCCACCAGTGCCTGCACGCCGAAGGTAAAACGCAGTCGGTCAATGTTTGCCGACGTGATGGTCCGGGTGATCGGCGTGTCGTATTTCCCTTCCGTACCCAGCACCGTCTCGGAGCCGGAGGATTCAAATCCCTCCGGCGGTGTCTGCTCCTGCTCACCGGCCCGGAACACCACCGTGACGCCGGAGATGTTGGTATTCCCCTCTTCGTCACGCATGTTCTGCATGATGATGCGACGGCGGCGGTAAGCCGGGTCCGCCAGATTCTGCGGATCTTCATCCGGCAGGCGACGCAGGGTCATCTGCGGATTCACCTCATGCTTGGGTTTGACATATCCCGGCGTAAATTCAGAGGTGGAGCCGCCACGGGAGCGGATAACCTCACCGGAAACAATCGGCGAAACGTACAGCGCCATGTTTACCAGTCCCGGAATTTGTGAGAGATAGACTTTCTCCGTGGTGAAGGGATAGCTCTCACGGAAAAAGAGACGCAGAAACAGCGGATCAAACTTAAATTTCTGCTCATTTGCCGCCAGCAGCTGGGCGGTTGTGTACATCGACATAAAAAAATCCCGTAAAAAAAGCCGCACAGGCGGCCTTTAGTGATGAAGGGTAAAGTTAAACGATGCTGATTGCCGTTCCGGCAAACGCGGTCCGTTTTTTCGTCTCGTCGCTGGCAGCCTCCGGCCAGAGCACATCCTCATAACGGAACGTGCCGGACTTGTAGAACGTCAGCGTGGTGCTGGTCTGGTCAGCTGCAACAGCCAGAATGCCAACGGCAGCACCGTCGGTGGTGCCATCCCACGCAACCAGCTTACGGGTGGCGGTGTCAAGCATCAGCGGAGTCATTGCAGGCGCTTTCGCACTCAATCCGCCGGGCGCGGTTGCGGTATGAGCCGGGTCACTGTTGCCCAGCGGCTGGTAATGGGTAAAGGTTTCTTTGCTCGTCATAAACATCCCTTACACTGGTGTGTTCAGCAAATCGTTAACGGCATCAGATGCCGGGTTACCTGCAGCCAGTGGTGCCGGTGCACCCTGCATCAGACGATCCAGCGCAGTGTCACTGCGCGCCTGTGCACTCTGTGGTGCTGCGGCCAGAATGCGGCGGGCCGTTTCCACGGTCATTCCGGGGGTTTCTGCCAGCACGCGCGCCTGTTCTTCGCGTCCGTGAGCCTCCTCACAGTTGAGGATCCCCATAATGCGGCTGTTTTCTGCCGCAACCGCTGCGGTGATCTGCGCGTTCACGTCCGGCTGCGCCGCGCTGGCGTTTTCGCCCTCCGTCGCTGGCACCACGTCAGTAACGTCAGCCTGCGAAGCAGTGGCTGAAACAGTTGTTGATTGAGTCTCTTTGGTCATTCGCCCTCCTGAGAGACGGGATTTACGTGCATCCAGTGCATCACGCATGACGGTGATCGCATCGGTGCTGTTAACAAGTTCATCAGCCAGTCCGGCATCAATGGCCTCCTGACCGCTGTACACTGCAGCCTCGGTATCCAGCACAGCCTGCACGGACAGGCCGGTATATGCCGACACCTTCTGCGCAAACATCTGGCGGGTTGCATCCATCCGGGACTGCAGTGTCTCCCGGACGTCATCCGGAAGATGGCTGTAGGGGTTGCCATCCACCTTATGGCTGCCGCTGTAAATCAGCGTGATTTCCACGCCCTGTTTCTCCAGCGCAGCACCGTAATTACTGTGAGCCATCATGACGCCGATGGAGCCTGTCCGGGCGGTCTGCGTGACCAGACGCCGGGAGGCGGCGCTGGCAAGCAGCTGACCTGCACTGCAGTTCATGTCGTTGGCCAGCGCCCATACCGGTTTTATGTCACGCACACGGGCGATGATGTCAGCGCAGTCAAATGTCCCTGCCACCATTCCGCCGGGCGTGTCCATATCGAGCAGAATGCCGTCCACCATCGGGTCACTGGCAGCCTGTTGCAGACGGGCGATAATGCCGTTGTAACCGGTCATCCCCGAATAAGGCTGCAGCGCCCGCGTCCGGCTGACCAGCGTACCGGACACCGGCAGCACGGCGATGCCGTTCATGACCTGATAACTGCGGGCCTGTCGTGGTCCGTCACCATCACCGACTAACGCCAGCGTCGCGGGTGCCTCTCCGGCAGTCAGGCTGTCGCCGGACACCGCATCCGTCAGGCGGCTGATCCCAAGCTGGCCTGCAAGCGCACAAAAGAAAACCCGCGCATAAGCGGGTTCAAGCATCAGCGGCTCATTAAAGGCCATGCTGGCAATATGCGGGAGATTACGCAGCTCTGCTGTCACTCTTCTCCTCCTCTGTTGATTGTCGCAGCCCGGATTCAAATGCCGCAGCCGCCCAGGCGGGCGGTTTAAGACCAGCCGCACGGCGCTCCATCGTTTCACGGACCTGCTGGGCAAAAATTTCCTGATAGTCGTCACCGCGTTTCGCGCACTCTTTCTCGTAGGTGCTCAGTCCGGCTTCTATCAGCATCACCGCTTCCTGAACTTCTTTCAGACCATCGATGGCCATACGACCGGAGCCTATCCAGTCGCAGTTCCCCCAGGCACTGCGGGCTTCCTGAAAGCTGAAGCGCGCTTTTGAAGGTAACGTCACCACGCGGCGAACGATGGCCTCTTCCAGCCAGCACAGAAACATCTGGCTCGCCTGACGGGATGCGACGAATTTTCGCCGTCCCATAAAGTGCGCCCACGACTCGTTCGCGCTGGCCCGTGCCGTGGAGTAGCTCATCTGGGCGTAATTCCGGGAAAGCTGCTCATACGAGACACCCAGCCCGGCAGCGATATACCGCAGCAGTGACTGCTCAAACACGGAGTAGCCGTTATCCGTGTCCTGAGCCGTCTGCAGGTTCAGTGAGTCACCCGGCATCAGGTGCGGCACTTTTGCGCCTCCCAGCCGGACCGGTGCGGCGGAGTAATACGCGGCAATTTCACCAATCCAGCCGGTCAGCCTTTCCCGCTGCTCCTGACTGTTCGCGCCCAGAATAAAATCCATCGCTGACTGCGTATCCAGCTCACTTTCAATGGTGGCGGCATACATCGCCTTTATGAAAAGACAGGAAAAAATAAAATTTAAAAACAGTACATTACGAATGCTCAGACCTATCGTTTAAAGGAGTCGCAATACACACTGCAATACACGATTATTTATAAGATGAGCGGCATCCGTCATAAAGCTGGTGGATGCTTTTTCTATGCATATATGCACAGTTTTAGTGGGCGTTAATGTCGATATAGGGATCCCCATATCGAGATTGGATACCTGGCTTTTTTCCGGTTAACCTTTAATCAGGCTGGTGGGCTTTACCTGTTTTGTATGAGTGGTCATCATGACCATGTCATAACAAAAACCCCATATTCGTGGTTTTTCTGTGTCGGGCTATTCTGTCGTTGCTGTGCTGATTTGACTGGTGGGCTGAATCATCATTACGGCGATGCAGCTATGTAGACGTTCCGGCCTCCTCAAATTGAGGATTGTGGAAGAATCAATGGGTTAGTCTTACTTTCCCGACATCCCCCAATGGGGGTTTTCGAAACAATCAATAGCTTAGGCTTACTTCCCCGATTTCCTGCATTGCAGGTTTTCGAAATAATCAATGGGTTAGGCCATCGTGCAATTTTGCACTTTGCCAGCCAGCGCAATGTCGCGTTATCAGTCCTCAGATGTGAGGGATGTAGCCAGCTTTTCCCCCAGTGGGGGATATCCAGCACCGACGGCTTAACTGTGCGTGCCAGCACAAGGTAGCCTTGAACTACTTACTGCATCCCATCTTACAGGCCGTGCCTTCCTGCTTAACTTTTTGCAATGCAACAAGTCAGCCAGCGCAATTTTGCGTTATCGGGAATATCAGCAAGTTACCGCCGCAATCGTTCCGGCTTCTTCCACTGGTAAGTATTTTTCGCGCTCTCCCTCCGTTGTTGAGAACGGCGACGATATGCCAGCAACTCAAGGACTCTTGTTCGTATGTTGCGCATATCCACGCCGTTAAGCTCAATACCGTCACGGCGCATCACCTCAGCCACTACACGCACATAATTATCTGCGGTCACGCTGTCCGGCTGCGTGGCCTGTTCGTCATGCTGCTTGCTGATTCCACAAGCACGGCGGATTAATCGCAGTATTTCGGATTCAGTCATAGCGTACTACGTTACTTATCTTTATTCGGCTGCAACTTATCCGGTACGTTTCCGGCAGTTTCCATCAGATAATCGGACAGCATCAGCGGTATGTTTTCGTCAAGTTTTGCGCATGCGTTACAGGCTCTGATAACTTCTTTTTTCAGTCCATCCAGCATAGACGGCTTCATGTCGGGAAACTTCCTTGTCATGGCAAGCGGCAGGCTGTCCATGATTGAAGAAATCTGACTCGCCAATTTTGAAAGCACGTATATACAAAACGCTGTATCAATAACGTCGCCGCGTTCGCGCTCGTTTTTAAGCTCCTGCGCCTCTGCCTGTGCTGTCAGCAATCTGATCCTGACTCGTAGGAGTTCATCATCATCAATCTCGCCTTTGTCGTCTGTAATCTGGTTAATTGCATTGCTAACCCGATTGTCTATTACGCTGGCAACATCATAAAACGCCTCGCGGCCTTTACGTTCAACGGGAGTCACTCCCCACTTGTCGAACGCTGTCGCACTTACACGGCAGCTTTGCGCCATGTTTTTTTTGTTCATCAGGTGCGATTTCATCAATATCCCCACTTAAGTAATGTTTCAGGTTGGTGTATTGGCTTTATCTTTTCCTTTTTATTCATAGAGATAGAGCGAGCAACAAAACCACCACCAGCACCCGAAAAAGGCTCATAAATAGCGAAAACCCGCGAGGTCGCCGCCCCGTAGCCTACCGGATCGCCGGAAAGGCCCCGCCAGCCAGAACGGGCCCTAATTTCATCAACCAATCAACTTATAGCGACCATCCCGTGCATTGCGACGTACACGCTCAATCTTGAGGCATAGCGCCGCATCTGGCTTTTTTGGGACAGGTACGCGGCAATATTCAGAAGATCGAGGAATATTGTTTATCCAGTCGATCACTTCACTTAAATACCAGGCCTTACGCCCTTCCGTAACCTGTACGCGTTCGGGGAACTCTCCGCGAGCCTCAAGGTTTAGCAATGTGCGACGGCTAAGGGTAGTAAGTTCCATCACCTGATTCATATCAACAAGGCGTTCACTTAAACGCATTTTGTCAGCAATAGCCTTTAATTCCTCTACTGCTGGATCCGGATACATCATTTCGGCAATTGGCTTAAGGTCATTGTAATGATTCTGCATTGTATCCCCCTTTACACACGAGCCAGCGGCTGAACAGAAATACCTGAGCCAACAAACGCGGCAACCTTTGCCGACAGTTCTTTTACAGACTCAGGCCAGTTCAGAGCATCAACATTTAAAACACCTGTCTTATAAACCTGTGCCTGTGTTTTTTTCGCTGTGTCGATTTGTACAGCGGAAACATAAACCGCTTTACCTACGCTCGAACCATCCCATACCACCAGTGCACCTGTTGCATCTTCCTGCATCAGTGGCGTAAATGCAGGAATTACCCCTTTATTAGCTGAAAATATCCCCAGCGTAGTCACCAGTGCTTCAGTGCCAGCCATGAGTTCAGTGTAATGAGTAGCCATTGCTCCCCCTTAGCCAATGCGAACGGTAACAAAACGATTGATGCGGGCCGGTATTGGCTGTGGTGCTGAATGTGTCTGCACATATTCAATAGCCGGATCACCAGGCACAATATAGTTTTTCGGTGCAAGTTCGGCTTTAGTCAGCCCCATTCGGATTAGCTCCGGATCCTGAATACCGCCATAGGCGACAATCCCCTGAAGAGCCGTATTGCCAAGCACCATCAAATCAGGATCAAGGAAATGTTTTTCTGTTCCGTCCTCGTCGGTATAACGCCCGCTGTAAACAACAATCGCAACATCGCCCATATACCCTTTAAAACTCACCGAATCACCAAGGTCTTTAAGGGCCGTTTCCAGTTCGGAATTAGAACCACGACGGGTATCCAAAGCCTCTTTTATCGCTCTGAATGAACGGTATTTCTTCCATACATTACCACCCATAATGATGATATTAGTGACGCCCTCACTAAATTCTGCGTAGCTCTCAATATCATCATTTGGATCAAAAGTTTCTTTATCCTTACCTGACCACTCAGTACCGCCAGACTGAGTGATGATATTTTGTGGTTTTATATTCCAGTCCAGCTCATAACGTTCAATACCATCGCCCTCAATGATATTTTTCCCCGTTGTGATTGCCTGAACAGCAAGCCATTCAATACGTGCACGAATAGCTTTAGCCTGATTTACAATCGCCTGTTTAACTTTAATATTACGCGCCCCAAAAGCATTGTATTGCTCAGGTGACACACCAGCAGGGCGCACAGCTAACTTATTTGGATCAATGCTGCTTTTCGGCTTCATATAACCTGGACGAATTGTTTTTGATTCGTATCCCTCATCTCGTGAAACTTTACTGCCCACCATAGGAGAGCAAAACGCCGCGATCGGGATATTTGGATCGTCGATCGTATCAAGAATAATGTCTCTCGATTCAAACATTACCGAGCGAGTGAAAAACAAACTGGTAAACAACGCATTTAATTTTTTTTGCACATCTTCAGCATTAGCCACCTGCACAAGCTGTGTAGGCGAATATAAATCAACCATACTCATCCTCTTTACATTCATTACAAATAATTGTGAATATATTCTATTACCGATGTCTGCTATGCGAATACATGCAATCAAGTGCAATGTTGTATAAAATATGCCGTAACAACTTCAGTGCTGATAATTCGTGTTAATGTATTTACTTCCTTTGGTCGGGATTTATGTAGCATGCCGGAAAATCTATTTTTTTCCGGCATCTTTTTGTTTGCAGAATTTAAAACGGTATATTATCGCCGTACGGATCATCATTCCCCGACTGTTGTTTTGCCCTGTTCAGTGCGTCAGTGGCCTGCCCCTGCTGGCCTTTTTTGCCGCCCGGTCGCGCCGTTCGCGCACTGATTACGCTGTCTGCGATAACCTGCCAGCCCCGCCGCGTTTCGCCGTTCTGGCCTGTCCACTGGCTTACCTGCATGTTACCCGCCACGCTCACCAGTTCGCCTTTGTGGTGTTTTGCCAGTGCGTCGGCCTGTCTGCCAAACGCCAGGACGGATATCCCAGGTGGCCTGAACGAACAGTTCACCGTTAAAGGCGTGCATGGCCACACCTTCCCGAATCATCATGGTAAACGTGCGTTTTCGCTCAACGTCAATGCAGCAGCAGTCATCCTCGGCAAACTCTTTCCATGCCGCTTCAACCTCGCGGGAAAAGGCACGGGCTTCTTCCTCCCCGATGCCCAGATAGCGCCAGCTTGGGCGATGACTGAGCCGGAAAAAAGACCCGACGATATGATCCTGATGCAGCTGGATGGCGTTGGCGGCATAGCCGTTATTGCGTACCAGATCGTCTGCGCGGGCATTGCCACGGGTAAAGTTGGGCAACAGGGCAGCATCCACACTTTCACCCGGTGGATTCCACGCCCGCAACTGCCCACCAAATCCGCTGCCACCGCCGTGATAACCGGCATATTCGCGCAGCGATGTCATGCCGTCCGGCCCCAGAAGGGTGGGAATAGTGGGCGTTTTCATACATAAAATCCTGCAGGTCCCCTGCGTCGCTGTGTCATGCCGGTCTGCACTTCCAGCTCTGCAATGTATTTTTTCAGGTCAGACACGGAAGTGGCCGTAAACTCCACCCTTCGTCCATCTTTCTGTACTGTTGCCACCCGTTTACCTGTCATCAGGTCATGCAGTGCCGCACGGGCAGCGGCAAGTTCTTCCTGTCGCGTCATTCATCCTCTCCGGATAAGGCACGGGCGTAATCTGCCAGTGTTTTCTTGTTGGTTGCTGCACCATCCTCTTCCTGCAGGCTCGCCAGCAGTGCACTGAGATCCAGCTGCCAGCGGGAAATACTGATGCGCAGCGCCGCCAGCGCATAAACGAAGCAGTCGAGCGCCTCATTGCGTCGCTTTTTGCTGTCCCACAGTATTTTTTTCCTGCCATCCCCCCATTTTTCGACCTGCTCTTCAGCAGTCAGCTGCTGCGCTTCGGTCAGATCAAAAATATCCGGGTTATTCGGGAAGTGAACGGCACCGGGAAGCGGTTCATCCCCTTCCGGCGTCAGTGTGAAGCGGTTATAAATCTGCTCTTTCGCGGTATCCGTACCGATTTCGGTAAGGTAAACCCCGTTTTTGTTTCGCTTACGTGGCATGCTGGCCACCGGCTTTCCGTAAACGGATGCCCCTTTAATGGGGATCACCCGGAACAGCCCATGCTTTTTCGAGCGTTCATACACAATGGTCGGGTCAATCCCGCCAGTATCCCAGCAGATACGGGATACCGACATTTCTGCACCATTCCGGCGGGTATAGGTTTTATTGATGGCCTCATCCACACGCAGCAGCGTCTGTTCATCATCGTGGCGGCCCATAATAATCTGCCGGTCAATCAGCCAGCTTTCCTCACCCGGCCCCCATCCCCATACTCGCATTTCGTAGCGGTCCAGCTGGGAGTCGATACCGGCGGTCAGGTAAGCCACACGGTCAGGAACGGGCGCTGAATAATGCTCTTTCCGCTCTGCCATCACTTCAGCATCCGGACGTTCGCCGATTTTCGCCTCCCACGTCTCACCGAGCGTGGTGTTTACGAAAGTTTTACGTTTTCCCGTATCCCCTTTCGTCTTCATCCAGTCTTTGACAATCTGCACCCAGGTGGTGAACGGGCTGTACGCCGTCCAGATGTGAAAGGTCACACTGTCCGGTGGCTCAATCTCTTCACCGGATGACGAAAACCAGAGAATGCCATCACGGGTCCAGATCCCGGTCTTTTCGCAGATATAACGGGCATCAGTAAAGTCCAGCTCCTGCTGACGGATGACGCAGGCATTATGCTCGCAGAGATAAAACACGCTGGAGGGATCATCCGGCGTCCATTTGAGGCCAAACGGCGTCTCTTTATCGCCAAATTTAAGGTACTGCTCCTCCCCACAGTGCGGGCAGGCAACATGAAAACGCATAAAATGCGGGGATTCACTGGCTGCACGCTCAATCTGGCAGGTGCCTCTCACTTTGGGCGTGGAGCCACGGATGGACTTTGGCCAGACCGAGCCTTCAATACGCTTATCGCCCAGGAACGTCGGAGAGCCTTCCTGTTCAATATCCTCATCAAAGGCAGCAAGTTCATCATAACCCGCCACATCCACTGACTTTTCACGGTAGTTTTTTGCCGCTTTACCGCCCAGGCACCAGAAGCCACGCCCATTGGTGAAACGCTTCATGGTGAGCGTGTTATCCCGGTGCTTTTTGCCATACCACGGGGCCAGCGCCAGCAGCGACGGAATATCACGAATAGTCGGCTCAACGTGGGTTTTCATAAAGTTCTCGGCATCACCATCCGTCGGCAACCAGATAAGGGTGTTGCGCTGCTTATGCTCTATGAAGTAGGCATAAACACCCAGCAGCATTTTGGAATAACCAACACGGGCAGACTTCACCACATTCACCTCGCGGATGTAGTCACTGCCCATCGCATTCATGATGGCCCGCTGAAAGGGCAGTGTTTCCCAGCGCCCTTCCTGGTATGCGGATTCTTTCGGGAGATAGTAACTGGCATCCGCCCATTCAACGGCGGTCTGTGGCTCCGGCCTGAACAGTGAGCGAAGCCCGGCGCGGACAAAATGCCGCAGCCTGTTAACCTGACTGTTCGATATATTCACTCAGCAACCCCGGTATCAGTTCATCCAGCGCGGCTGCTTTGTTCATGGCTTTGATGATATCCCGTTTCAGGAAATCAACATGTCGGTTTTCCAGTTCCGGAAAACGCCGCTGCACCGACAGGGGGATCCCGTCGAGAATACTGGCAATTTCACCTGCGATCCGCGACAGCACGAAAGTACAGAATGCGGTTTCCACCACTTCAGCGGAGTCTCTGGCATTCTTCAGTTCCTGTGCGTCGGCCTGCGCACGCGTAAGTCGATGGCGTTCGTACTCAATAGTTCCTGGCTGGAGATCTGCCTCGCTGGCCTGCCGCAGTTCTTCAACCTCCCGGCGCAGCTTTTCGTTCTCAATTTCAGCATCCCTTTCGGCATACCATTTTATGACGGCGGCAGAGTCATAAAGCACCTCATTACCCTTGCCACCGCCTCGCAGAACGGGCATTCCCTGTTCCTGCCAGTTCTGAATGGTACGGATACTCGCACCGAAAATGTCAGCCAGCTGCTTTTTGTTGACTTCCATTGTTCATTCCACGGACAAAAACAGAGAAAGGAAACGACAGAGGCCAAAAAGCTCGCTTTCAGCACCTGTCGTTTCCTTTCTTTTCAGAGGGTATTTTAAATAAAAACATTAAGTTATGACGAAGAAGAACGGATACGCCTTAAACCGGAAATTTTTCATAAATAGCGAAAACCCGCGAGGTCGCCGCCCCGTAACCTGTCGGATCGCCGGAAAGGACCCGCAAAATGATAATAATTATCATCTACATGTCACAACGTGCATCTACGCCATCAAACCACGTCAAATAATCAATTATGACGCAGGTATCGTATTAATTGATCTGCATCAACTTAACGTAAAAACAACTTCAGACAATACAAATCAGCGACACTGAATACGGGGCAACCTCATGTCAACGAAGAACAGAACCCGCAGAACAACAACCCGCAACATCCGCTTTCCTAACCAAATGATTGAACAAATTAACATCGCTCTTGAGCAAAAAGGGTCTGGGAATTTCTCAGCCTGGGTCATTGAAGCCTGCCGTCGGAGACTAACGTCAGAAAAGAGAGCATATACATCAATCCAAAGTGATGATGGATGAACATCCCGGTTTCTTCCACCATCGCACCGGAAAAGCGACTATGAGGGTAACCCTGCGTCTGTCAGCACAGTAAAACCCGGTGTGCATCGTTTTTGATTATTCCCGCACACTCACGCAGAAGGAATTCCCCGTCGGGCTACGGTCATGGTTAATGCGGGAATACGGCGACGATACAGCGCAGCTAAAAGGGTAATGGACAGATAGAGCGGTTTATTTCATTCCACAGGATTCTGAGTGCCCCCCCCTCCTCCAATAGGCTGAGCATCCACCTATATAGTTTTAATTTTCATCAATCCATTTAACTATCGTTTAATTGTTGTCACATAGGATTCTGCCGTTTTTAACAATGCAGGATAATAAGATGAAAAAAATGTTGTTTTCTGCCGCTCTGGCAATGCTTATTACAGGATGTGCTCAACAGACGTTTACTGTTGGAAACAAACCGACAGCAGTAACACCAAAGGAAACCATCACCCATCATTTCTTCGTTTCGGGAATTGGACAGGAGAAAACTGTTGATGCAGCCAAAATTTGTGGCGGCGCAGAAAATGTTGTTAAAACAGAAACCCAGCAAACATTCGTAAATGGATTTCTCGGTTTTATTACTTTAGGCATTTATACTCCGCTGGAAGCGCGTGTGTATTGCTCACAATAATTGCATGAGTTGCCCATCGATATGGGCAGCTCTATCTGCACTGCTCATTAATATACTTCTGGGTTCCTTCCAGTTGTTTTTGCATAGTGATCAGCCTCTCTCTGAGGGTGAAATAATCCCGTTCAGCGGTGTCTGCCAGTCGGGGGGAGGCTGCATTATCCACGCCGGAGGCGGTGGTGGCTTCACGCACTGACTGACAGACTGCTTTGATGTGCAACCGACGACGACCAGCGGCAACATCATCACGCAGAGCATCATTTTCAGCTTTCGCATCAGCTAACTCCTTCGTGTATTTTGCATCGAGCGCAGCAACATCACGCTGACGCATCTGCATGTCAGTAATTGCCGCGTTCGCCAGCTTCAGTTCTCTGGCATTTTTGTCGCGCTGGGCTTTGTAGGTAATGGCGTTATCACGGTAATGATTAACAGCCCATGACAGGCAGACGATGATGCAGATAACCAGAGCGGAGATAATCGCGGTTACTCTGTTCATTGCTGACCCCACAAACAGATTTCACGCTCAATCTCACGACGAGTCATGAGACCTTTCCATTGCTTACCGCCAGCATATGTCCAGCGACGTAGCTGATCACATGCGCCTTTGATATCGCCCTGGTTTATTTTGCGAAGAAGCGTCGATGTTCTGAAATTGCCAGCACCCACGTTGTAAACGAATGAGTAAAGAGCGCCGCGCATTGTTTCCGGTATATCGACTTTGATGTACGGGTTAATTTGTCTGGCGACCGTGGCAAGGTCTTTATTCAGGAGGGCTTTGCATTCTGCTTTGGTATACGTTTTACCGAGCATGATGTCTTTTCCTGTATGCCCGTGACATACAGTCCATACACCAACAATATCTTTGTATGGTATGTAGCTGACACCTTCCAGACCATCGTTACCACTTGGGCCAGTGATTAACACTGATGCTATAGCAATTGCTCCGCCACCAATAGCAGCAGCAACGGCTTTTCGTAATGATGGAGGCATTATTCACCTCTCGCAGCCTTGCGCTTATCTTCTTTAATCTTGAAATAAAGGTTTGTCAGGTACGTCAGCAGGCCAAATACCAGGCTACCCAGCACACCTATTGCTGCCCACTGTGAGGGCGTGACTTTATCGAGCAGCTGTAAAAACCAGTAACCGGCACTACCTGCTGAGGTGCCATAGGCGACACCCGTTGTTAACTTATCCATGGATTTCATAACCCCACCTCGCAGACAAAGCGGGTGTAAATTAAGGGGATATTACGTATCGCAATAAAGGCAGAAACGTAACAGATTCGGAGTCAGTGAATAACTCAGGTATTGGGTTATCAGCTAATATCGAGACTCAAAAAATGGAAAAACCCGCTCGACGGCGGGTTTAAGCTGTGTGACGAAGTAACCACTCTTAACAGCATAACCAATTTTTTACGTACGTAAACTACTAAATGATATTTGTGAGAATGCCACCGAGTGTTCAAAACACCACCACAAATACATAAGAAAACTTCAACAAATAATCAGTTAATAATTTCCGATGTTATTTTTAGTTTGTTTAAATTAAGCTAAAGAATTATAGAGCACTTATAAATAAGTGCCATTAATATAAATTAGCTAATAGATTTATTTTTGTTCAGACAAGAGCCATGAATAGGATTAGATAGAAAAGGTTCAGATAAAAATAGAGATCTACTTCACAAATTAAATGAGAAACTAAAACTTACATCTTGAAATAATCACATTGATTAGATGAATATTTATCGCGCAGTGACATCATTTTTTAATAATAGTTCAAAAAAAGGGCGTACAATGAAAAAATTAACAGTGGCAATTTCTGCTGTAGCTGCATCAGTACTGATGGCGATGTCTGCTCAGGCAGCTGAAATTTATAATAAAGACAGTAACAAGCTGGATCTATACGGGAAAGTTAATGCCAAGCACTACTTCTCCTCTAATGATGCAGATGATGGTGATACTACTTATGCCCGTCTTGGCTTCAAAGGTGAAACCCAAATCAACGATCAACTGACTGGTTTCGGTCAGTGGGAATATGAATTCAAAGGCAACCGTGCTGAATCTCAAGGTTCTTCCAAAGACAAAACCCGTCTTGCATTTGCAGGCCTGAAATTTGGTGATTACGGCTCCATCGATTACGGCCGTAACTACGGTGTAGCATACGACATCGGTGCGTGGACTGACGTTCTGCCAGAATTCGGTGGTGATACCTGGACCCAAACAGATGTGTTCATGACTGGTCGCACTACTGGTGTTGCAACTTATCGTAACAACGACTTCTTTGGTCTGGTCGATGGCCTGAACTTTGCTGCTCAGTATCAGGGTAAAAATGACCGCACTGACGTAACTGAAGCCAATGGTGATGGTTTCGGTTTCTCCACTACTTATGAGTATGAAGGATTCGGCGTGGGTGCAACCTATGCTAAATCAGATCGCACTGACGGTCAGGTCGCCTATGGTAAGAGCAAATTCAATGCCTCCGGCAAAAATGCGGAAGTATGGGCTGCAGGCCTGAAATATGATGCGAACAATATCTATCTGGCTACCACATATTCTGAAACTCAGAATATGACCGTTTTTGGTAATAACCATATTGCAAACAAAGCACAAAACTTTGAAGCAGTAGCACAATATCAGTTTGACTTCGGTCTGCGCCCATCTGTTGCTTACCTTCAGTCAAAAGGTAAAGACCTTGGTGTTCATGGTGACCGAGACTTAGTCAAGTATGTCGATGTCGGTGCTACTTACTACTTTAATAAAAACATGTCTACTTTTGTTGATTACAAAATCAACTTAATTGACGATAGTAAGTTTACCAAAACAGCTGGTATTGATACCGACGACATCGTCGCTGTAGGTCTGGTTTATCAGTTCTAATCTGACTTACGAAAAAGATATGTTGCGGGAGGCTTTGCCTCCGCAACATATAAGTGGAGCCCTCAAGCCACTTCCTTTAGAAGCACTACCTTGCTTCTTACTATATAAACCTTCTGTTATATATTACCCTTTATTTTGGGGGCGTTTCCACGCCCCATTTTTAATAACTTTTAGTAAACAATTGCATATCAATTAGAATTATTAGCAACGATATCCATATCTAACCGGATATCTAATGCCATTAACATCCCTTCAATTATGCCCTCAGCCTTCTGTAACCTTTTCCCGATATAACCATCCGAGCAGCAATGCTTACTTGCCAGTGACATGAATGTCATACCACATACATAATAATCTACTAATAAATCGTGTAAATCGCTGTTGTTCTTTTTCAGACGGGCCATGCACCCGCAAATGATCATCGCGTCATCGTCACAACAATGCGGGCGAGATTTTACTTTTGAAGGAATTAATCCCTTAAAACCGGCGGCAATGGACGACCAGGCCACATCTTCATGATTATTAGCCGCCCACGCTCCCCAACGTTCAAGAACCATCTGAATATCACGCATTAACTTTCTCCACAAAATCAGGCCAGCACACCAATCGCCAGTGCGCGATCGATAAAACGAAATATCAGCTCCAGCTGGGAGCCATACTTCTCTTCAAATGCCACGGTATCCGCATGCAGTTCGTCGTGGTGTTTTCTGCACAAAGGCAGCACAAAAAGGTCATGCGCTTTTGTACCCATTCCACCCTGACCATGGCCTATCAGATGATGCGGATCATCAGCTGGCTTTCCACAACATGCACACGGCTGCGTCTTAACCCAGCGCGTGTACTGTTCATTAACCCAGCGACGACGTTTGGGGCGTAACATAAAAGACTCCGGCGACTCCGGATCCACTTTCAGCGCCAGCACCTTTTTCGCTTTATCCTGGATAATGCTGGTGGCAGGAACCGAAGGCACAAGGTCACTTTCCCGGGTGACAGACGGCAAAACAGACTTCGGTAATCTCAGTGCCTTACGGGCTGCGCTTTCCGGTAAGGCATCCGCCAGGTCATTACGAACCAGCCACCAGCACAGTTCCGGCATTGTCACGGCATGGTTATCATTAAAATCGAGATCCCGACGGACTACAGACAACACCCAACGGGCACAGTTATCCGTTGCCATTGATTCCAGCCGCTCCGTGAACTGATCACGTAACTGATTATCGCAGTGCCAGCACAGACGGATTGCGCCCGGCGCGTGTCGCATTGTGGTCATGTTCTCGCTGTGCCAGTCGGAATGAGGCCACTGGCAGCCTTTTTCACGAAGTAACCAGCTTTCAAGACATTCCACCCCACCAGCACGACGAATCACTGCCTCATTACGGAACACGGCCCGAACGGCAGGATCATCCGCCAGCGGTTGTGATGCCGCGGGAACGGCACCACTGGCGAAAGATGAATAATGCTCCGGCTCAGGCTCCAGCAGTACACGCCCCTGCATAAACAGGGGCATCAGCTCTGAACCGGGCCTGAACAATACGATCCCCATACGCGGGGCAATTTCAGGGGTCAATAGTGCTCTCACGGTCACCTCAATGAACGGTATCGAGCAGCTTTAACAGCTCAGGGAATCGGGATTCGAAGAAATGCGGCTGCGTCTCGCGCGGATTTGCGGGACTGGTGATGTTCTTGCCGAACATGCAGCCTTTCGCTGTCAGCGACCAGAATTTTTTGATGTTGTTAATCGCGGTACGGCTGTATCGTTCGCGCTGCTCGACGATCCCCAGCTTCACCATCTGGTGATATGCCTGATTAGCTGTCAGGCGGATACCATACTGCTTCAGCAGTGCACTCAGTGACAGCGTGGGACGGCTTGAGCCATCAGGCGCGTCAGCAGGAGCATCAATGGCATAGCGCGGTGCCAGATTCGGTAAGCCAACAGCCTCCTGGAGTTTCTGACAGGCACCAAGCACTGAAGAGTTAGACAGGTTTAACTCCCGGCGCATAAAGTCCAGCAGAATCACGCCAGCCTGCATCTTGTCAGCAGCCTGCCCGGATAATTTTTCCGATGCGCTGGTTACCATATCGAAAGTACGGATCACCTTCAGATGGAATGACGGGCTGATCCACATTGCATAGGCATACACCAGTTCTTTGCAGACATACGTCCCCTGGTTATTTCCGCCACGAATAACGTTAACTGGCTCTATATTGACCGAGTTGCAAATCTGCAACTCGCTTATTAAACGTTCAGTTTGCTCATTGCGGAGCCAGAATGCAGGCTTATGCTTATCCAGAGAACCGGCAGCCCTGTGCAGATCGTTCAGGCTGTAACGCCCATAAGCATCACGACGAACTTCAATACCATCAATGACCATCAGATTATTCATACTTCGTTTCTCCTCTTGATCAGGCGGCTGCACCCGCCGTTTTCTCGTACTTACTGATAGTGATCTCGACCTTCCCTTCCGGGATAACCGGTCCCCACTCCACCAGCATTCTTTTCACCTGGCTGTCGTCTTCCCACACACCCGCGTGGGTCAGGGCGTCAAACAGCGCCTTGTTATAGTTGTCCAGATCGCGGATCCGGTTATCCGGAGGAAACAACACGATCTCCACTGAAGCAGGTGCCGACGTTGGTTTCGGCAGACGACGTAACTGCTCAACTATTGCTGTGCACGCCGCACTCTGGAATTTTCGCCCCGCCGCGCTTATCAGGCTCTTACCAGCAAATGCCACTTTGTTGGGGTGTCGCCAGTAGGTGTTCACGCTGGGTGGAAAAGGCAGAATCAGCTTCATACTTTCAGCCCCCTCTCATGTAACCAGTGGGCTGCACGCAGCCTGGCGTTTTCCTCACCAGCAAGCAGTGCGCGGATAATCCCGGCCACCTCGCTGTCGTCGTCCTTCACCGCGGTATGAAGCGTGATGCCCCGGGCCACGCCACGCTTTATCGTGATGACGCCTTTTTTCTCCAGTGCGCGAAGATGCTCCACCGCTGCATTCACTGAACGGTATCCCAGCATGGTAGCCACCTCCTGATTGGTTGGCGGGAAGCCACGTTCTTTCTGGTAAGAAATCAGCATATCCAGCACCTGCTGCTGGCATTGAGTTAACGTCGTCATTAAGCCCCCACGTAATTCCCTGACAGATACCACTCTTCACCCGATACAGCGCGCTTGCTGCTTTTCCGTAAACACCGCTCACGACGCGCAAGAAAATTGTTTCGCTCTTGCTGGGAGTGGCTTTCACGGAATGCCGCCATCCACACCGTTGCAGCACGACGGTATAAGCCCCTGGACTCCAGTTCTTCCGCCTGGCGGGTCAGGCACAAAATCACCCGGGGATCGTTAGTGCCGACATAGAAATTGCGCACAGGTCTGGATTCACGAACTGGTTGCGGTTCCGGCTCCTGCGGTATCTCAGTCAGCCGCGGGAAATGTCTGCGTGTATCCCCTTCACAACGGTGAGCCACACGCCCACTCTGACGTAACTTGCTTGCTGACTGCAGAACGCGCTGTCGTGAGTAACCTGCAAAAGCATCCGCAATGTCTCCGGAAGTACACCCCGGATGGGCTTCAATGAATTTCTGAACGTCATTCAAAAGACTCATGATCACCCCCTGAATCCTGCCGGGATCTGGCTGTAGTCCACGTTGTCGTAACTGGCTTTGAAGTACGGGTCTTCGCGTTTTTCGGTGTACGTGCTGACGGACGGCGATAAGCGCAGGGAAAGCTCATCCCATTTTTCCCGCAGCTTCGACGGGCTGAGCACGTTACGGCACCAGAACGGATCGCGACTGACGCGGCTGTACATCTCGCAGATTTGTTTATGAGTACGACCATCCTGCACACACATCAGGCGAATTTCGTTTGCCCAGGCTATCCAGTTCGGTTCTTTGGGACGAACCACCTCGCCGTCACATTCGGCGGCATGCTCGTACAGGGCGATGATTTTTTTCCAGAGCCACTGTGCGCAGGTCAAATCATCCTGCGTCCCCCACTGGCGCTTTTTAGGGCTGAATACAACCGCATCAGGATGGCGAGTTAAAAAATCCTGTTCAGCCGTCTGCGTGTCCGGTTGCGAAGCGTCCGGACGAGAAGTTTTTTTATCTGACGGATCATGTTTTGATTTTACTGACGGATCCCCACCAGATTCTGACGGGTGAAAACCCGCTTTTTTGCCAGATTTCGACGCATCAAATTTTGACGGGTCAGATTTTGATGCGTCAGATTTTGACGGGTCAGAATCTGACAGTTGAGAAAATGCCGCTGCCTGAAGCTTCGCAACGTTAAGCTGATAAACATTCGACGCATTGCGGTTAATCCATCATTTGGATTGGGGTAAATATCAGGACGCAGTTCATGAGGGGTCACGGACCAGTTTCCCAACTCACAAAGTTGTAAAACCCGTTCTGACGGGACTTGATTGTTAATTACCCAATTAGCGACGGATTGAGTGGACTTAAAACCAAAGTGACGGGCTACTTCAGATAAAGATTTTCCCGCAGCTTTTACTGCTTTCTCTGTGTAGTTTTGAGATGACATACCTTTCTCCTCTGAAATTCAGAGGGATGATGCTACTTAAAATAGCAGAATGCAACTACTTAAAATAGAAATGACTAGCGTATGTGATGCGAGTAACCTTCTACCTATGGTAGAAGAACAGAAGTATCCAGATTTCGCCAAGAGACTAAACGAGCTAATGACAAACAAGGGAATTTCTGTCACCCAACTCAAAAGTCTTGTGGGCGTTACATATGAAATGGCGCGGCGATACACAATCGGCGCTGCGAAGCCTCGTGCCTCTGTCATGAATAAACTTGCATTGGCTCTGGGGGTATCAGCTTCATATTTAGAATATGGTGTTGGCGAGAGAGAAGGATGTAAGGAAATGGCAAGCATCCCCAATCCAACAAAACCCGATGTATACAGGATAGAAGTTTTGGATCTTAGCGTTAGCGCAGGACCTGGAACCTATATGCTTTCAGACTATGTTGATGTGCTCTACGCCATTGAGTTCACAACAGAGCATGCCCGTTCTCTTTTCGGTAATCGTTCTCAAGATGATATTAAAGTTATGACTGTAAATGGCGACAGCATGTCCCCTACTCTAGTTTCCGGAGATCGACTGTTTGTCGACATTTCTGTTCGCAACTTCCAAACTGATGGTGTTTACTCTTTCGTTTATGGTAAGACGTTCCACGTTAAACGTCTACAAATGCAAGGCAACAAACTCGCCGTTCTTTCGGATAATCCAGCCTATGAGAAATGGTACATTGATGAGAAGTCCCAAGATCAACTTTATGTTATGGGCAAAGCATTGATACACGAATCAATTAAATACAACCGGCTTTAGTTCTTCGTTTAGACTATAGAACTAAAGGTGAAAAAATAATATTTATCAAGCAAGTGCTATTACTAATAGTTGTTTTACTCTCTTATTTTTATTAAACATTATCATTAACAATATAAAATAATCACCCAGCGTAAATTACAATATGCTGGGGGTCGAAAGGATAGAGAAATATGACAAAATCAATTTGTTTTTTTAATCATAAAGGTGGGGTAAGTAAAACCACAACAACCTTCAATCTTGGATGGGCACTTGCGGATGAAGGCAAGAAAGTATTGATGGTTGACCTTGATTCGCAATGTAATCTAACAGGAATGGTTCTTGGCTATGAAAAGATTGATGAGGGTTTAGATTCTTTTTATTCTAGCAGAGATAACTTAACTCTTGGACCTATTGTAGAATATTTGATTAATGGCGGACAACCTGAAGCATACCTTGAAAAAGAAACGGGAAAATTACACCCTACACTGCATGAAAACCTTCTGCTTCTTCCCGGACATTTAGATGTTTCGGACTTAGATTCACAGATAAGTGTTTCTCTAAAAATTGCTGCTGGTATTCCTGCTACAAGAAATATACCAGGGAACCTGCCAAAAATATTACAGCTAATCGCCATGAAGAATAATATTGATTACATTCTTTATGATCTCAGCCCTAATGTTGGAGGTTTAAATGAAGTAGTTCTCATGTCAAGTGACTATTTTATCGTACCTGTAGCTCCAGACTTTTTTTGCTGGCAAGCAATTCGCTCTCTCTCAAAAAATATACCTCGCTGGCACAAAGAATTAGCATTATTTAAAGAAAATAATGATGGTAACTCTTCACAATCAATTAAAAATGCACCGCAGTTTCTAGGTATGATTCAGCAGAGATACAGGCCGCGTAAAGGAGCACCTGTAAAATCTTTCGAAAAATGGATGGCAGCTATCCGTGATGCTGTTGATTCGATCTTAGTGCCAAATCTAGAAAAAATTACCTGCATAATTCCACGAGATAAAGTGCAACATGCAATTAACAAAACAACAGTCAGTGGAGATTTATCAGCCTATGATCTTGCGCATATTTCCGATTTCAACTCATTAATCGCAATAAGCCAACAACTAGCGACACCTGTTTTCTCCATCAGTGATCAGCAAATTCGCGATTCAGGGCAATTTGGGCATGCCTTAAATACAATGAAATCAAGCAGAGACGCCTTTAACGAACAATTTAAAGGGCTGGCTCAACGAGTTCTAGAACTTACAAAGTAATGCATGTGCCCGGCCGCATAACCGGGCTTTACTCTTCTTTCTCCCTGATTAATCTCATAAAAAACTCCCTCCTCATAATTCACTATGCTCAATACCTACTCCAACTTCGTGCGATATTTTCAGTTTACAGCATAGTAAATCAGCAAAAACATTTAACTTTCAATTAATTATAGAAAAATCATAGACAACAACAAATATCTACTTTTTGTTGTTGATTTTTGCTACTTTAAGTAGCAACATAATGTAAGCTATCACGGACAGGCAGGACGCCCACGAAGTAGCCGCCGGTGGCGTATGAATGACCGGATGATTCGTTAGCAACAAAAAAGCGCCCTACAGGACGCTTAGCTCTTTAACAATCTTAGTATCCCCGTAACAAAAGAGGGTTCTATGGTCATATTCTGTGCTTACGTTCATCCTAATGGATTTTTTATCAGCACCAACCAACAAGACGAATTCTGGATTCTACTTAGTAAGCAGGTCGGATGGGGACGATTCTGTCTAATCCGACCAGAATCAGAATTTACAGAGAATGGAGGGCTTTTTGAATTACGTGAAATACGTCCGGCAGATGGTCAAGCCCCTGACCAAGTAATCGAATCGTCAGCTGTTTTATGGCGTCGGCAGGAAGCGTTCGAAGCTGAGAGAGTAATTTCTTCTTATCTTCAGTCGTGGCAGAAGTAGAACTATTGATGATACGTTCAAGTTCACAGAGAGTCTCATCATGCAATCTTATTGTCATAATCCCAAGAATAGCTTTAAGACCTCCATCATCACGAATGAAATCAATTCCATCTTTAGTAATTCTTAATTCAGGAATATTTATATTTATGCCATCCAAGTAATAATCAAGAGCATTCTTAATCAAGCCATGTTCTTCGAGATAAATTAAGTTCGAAATTAGGACATTATCATCTCCAAATGCGTCACGAACAGACTGCAACGCATCATCAGAAATTTCATAAGGATGAGCATCATACAGTATTTGTAACAACTGCCTTTGTGCACTTCTATCAAATTTGTCCATCTTAAATAATCACCATGTTATTGGGGGTATCAAGATTAACCGAATCCTTGTTGTTGGGGAATAACCAGGTCCACCTCGCCTGATGTGGCTAAAAGCAGGCACATAACAGCTAAGTATTTTCAACCAGAGAGAATCCTTAGCGTTGTGGTGAATGCGGCTCAGCGCACGCGGGTTAAGGTTGAGGCTGACAGTCGACCTTCTGTGGATACCCACCCGCCTGGTGTGCAACCTTCGCCAGGCACCGGGAGGCACCCGGCACCACAACAGCCACTGCTTTGGCGGTACCAGTTTGTACACTTGCTTCCGGCTGGCACCGCTCTTTTTACAAAACAGAGAAGAGCATCACCGGACGACGGGCTCATAACCCAATCCATCCGGGCGGCTGCCACCGCAGGTGTTCTTCTCTGTTTTGTGGAGAAACCAACCGACCTTGCAGGGTCGATATGATGAGGAGCAGCAAAATGGCTAGCGAACGCAGTACTGATGTGCAGGCATTTATCGGGGAGCTGGACGGCGGCGTATTTGAAACCAAAATCGGCGCAGTTCTCAGTGAGGTCGCTTCCGGTGTGATGAACACGAAAACCAAAGGGAAGGTCTCACTCAATCTGGAAATCGAACCGTTTGATGAGAACCGTGTGAAAATCAAACACAAACTCTCATATGTTCGCCCAACTAACCGCGGGAAAATTTCCGAAGAAGACACCACCGAAACGCCGATGTATGTCAATCGCGGTGGTCGCCTGACTATTCTGCAGGAAGACCAGGGACAATTACTGACTCTTGCCGGTGAACCTGACGGAAAACTCCGCGCAGCAGGTCGTTAATATCGTTCGTAATAAACTGATTATTTATCTCATCACTGAATATCTTTATATAGTGAGGACTTATTATGTCTCAGAACTTAGACGCAACCGCAATTAATCAAATCCATGCCCTTATTTCTGCTCAGGGTGTTAATGAAATTATCAGTAAGATTGGTGCCGATGCTGTGGCATTGCCTGAGAATTTCCGCATTCATGATCTGGAAAAATTTAATTTAAATCGCTTCCGTTTCCGTGGTGCACTTTCCACTGCCAGCATCGATGATTTTACCCGTTATTCTAAAGATCTTGCAGATGAAGGCACCCGCTGCTTTATCGATGCCGATAATATGCGTGCCGTCAGTGTGCTTAACCTGGGTACTATTGATGAGCCAGGTCACGCAGATAACACTGCCACTCTCAAACTGAAAAAGACAGCACCGTTCTCTGCTCTGTTGTCTGTTAACGGCGAGCGTAACTCCCAGAGGTCACTGGCAGAATGGATCGAAGACTGGGCCGACTACCTTGTGGGCTTTGATGCTAATGGTGACGCCATTCAAGCAACAAAAGCGGCTGCGGCAGTCCGTAAAATCACGATTGAAGCAAACCAGACCGCTGATTTTGAAGATAATGACTTCAGCGGCAAACGCTCCCTGATGGAGTCTGTCGAAGCGAAGACCAAAGACATTATGCCAGTGGCATTTGAATTTAAATGCGTTCCGTTTGAAGGTCTGAAAGAACGTCCGTTTAAATTACGCCTCAGCATTATCACTGGCGATCGTCCTGTACTGGTTCTGCGCATTATTCAGCTGGAAGCGGTGCAGGAAGAAATGGCTAACGAATTTCGTGATCTGCTTGTTGAGAAATTCAAAGACAGCAAAGTAGAAACCTTTATTGGTACTTTCACCGCCTGATTTCATTACTGCAAATGCCCCTGCGGGGGCATTTATGGAAACGTAATTAACTCAATAATCACCGGATGGTGAGGGCTTCCTTTTACCAGAATTCAGCGCGGTGCAGTGCATATACGTGGAGAACAAAATGTCATTTATTAAAACTTTTTCCGGGAAGCATTTTTATTATGACAAGATAAATAAAGACGACATCGATATTAACGATATCGCGGTTTCCCTTTCAAATATCTGTCGCTTTGCCGGTCATCTTTCGCACTTCTACAGCGTCGCCCAACATGCGGTTCTTTGCAGCCAGCTGGTGCCGCAGGAATTTGCTTTTGAAGCGTTAATGCATGATGCAACAGAAGCGTATTGCCAGGACATTCCCGCACCACTGAAACGCCTTCTTCCTGACTATAAACGGATGGAAGAAAAAATAGACGCCGTAATCCGTGAGGAATACGGGTTACCCCCAGTTATGAGTACACCCGTGAAATATGCCGATCTCATCATGCTGGCAACCGAACGCCGCGATCTCGGGCTTGATGATGGCTCTTTCTGGCCTGTACTGGAAGGCATCCCGGCAACAGAGATGTTCAACGTGATTCCACTGGCACCGGGTCATGCCTACGGGATGTTTATGGAACGTTTTAACGATTTATCGGAGTTACGCAAATGCGCATGAATGTTTTCGAAATGGAAGGGTTTCTTCGCGGGAAATGTGTACCGCGAGATCTGAAAGTGAATGAAACAAATGCTGAGTACCTGTTACGTAAATTCGACGCGCTTGAAGCTAAATGTGCGGCACTGGAAAACAAAATAATACCAGTGTCAGCTGAACTGCCACCAGCAAATGAAAGTGTTCTGTTATTTGATGCTAATGGAGAAGGCTGGCTGATTGGCTGGCGTTCTCTCTGGTACACCTGGGGACAAAAAGAAACCGGAGAATGGCAGTGGACATTTCAGGTCGGGGACCTTGAAAACGTCAATATCACTCACTGGGCAGTAATGCCAAAAGCACCGGAGGCTGGAGCATAATGACCACATTTACCAATAAAGAACTGATTAAAGAAATCAAAGAACGAATCAGCAGCCTAGAGGTTCGAGACGATATTGAGCGCCGTGCTTATGAAATCGCACTCGTATCTCTGGAAGTAGAGCCAGATGAACGCGAAGCCTATGAATTATTCATGGAAAAGCGTTTCGGTGACTTAGTAGATCGTCGGAGAGTAAAAAACGGCGATAACGAATACATGGCATGGGATATGACTCTCGGTTGGATCGTCTGGCAGCAACGAGCTGGTATCCATTTTTCAACAATGACACAGCAAGAGGTGAAATAATGGAGCCATACAGCCTCACACTCGATGAGGCCTGTCAGTTTCTTAAGATATCCAGACCAACCGCCACCAACTGGATACGAACAGGCCGCCTACAGGCAACACGTAAAGATCCAACCAAGCCAAAATCTCCTTACCTCACAACACGGCAAGCTTGCATTGCGGCGCTTCAGTCTCCGCTGCATACTGTCCAAGTGAGCGCGGGTGATGGCATAACAGAGGAAAGAAAATGTCACTCTTCCGCAGAAATGAAATATGGTATGCCTCGTATTCGCTCCCGGGCGGGAAACGAATTAAGGAATCTCTTGGCACAAAGGACAAGCGGCAAGCTCAGGAGTTGCACGACAAGCGAAAAGCAGAACTCTGGCGAGTAGAAAAGCTAGGGGATTTACCTGATGTCACTTTTGAAGAGGCCTGCCTAAGATGGCTTGAGGAAAAAGCTGATAAAAAATCTCTCGATTCAGATAAAAGCCGGATTGAGTTCTGGCTTGAACATTTTGAGGGTATAAGGCTTAAAGATATCTCGGAGGCAAAGATTTACTCTGCTGTAAGCAGAATGCATAACAGAAAGACGAAAGAAATATGGAAACAGAAAGTTCAGGCCGCCATCAGGAAAGGTAAAGAACCGCCTGTTTATGAACCAAAGCCAGTATCAACTCAGACAAAGGCAAAGCATCTTGCCATGATAAAGGCCATTCTCCGTGCTGCAGAACGCGACTGGAAGTGGCTGGAAAAAGCGCCTGTCATCAAGATACCAGCGGTCAGAAACAAGCGAGTCAGATGGCTGGAAAAGGAGGAAGCAAAACGCCTTATTGATGAGTGCCCCGAACCACTGAAATCTGTCGTCAAGTTTGCGCTGGCAACTGGTCTGAGAAAGTCGAACATCATAAATCTGGAATGGCAACAAATCGACATGCAGCGACGAGTTGCCTGGGTGAATCCAGAAGAGAGCAAATCAAACCGCGCCATTGGTGTGGCGCTGAACGATACCGCCTGTAAAGTGTTGCGTGATCAAATAGGCAAGCATCACAAATGGGTGTTTGTACATACCAAGGCGGCTAAGCGAGCAGATGGAACATCAACGCCTGCGGTCAGGAAGATGCGCATCGACAGCAAGACATCATGGCTATCAGCTTGTCGTCGTGCAGGAATTGAAGATTTCCGTTTCCATGACCTCAGACACACCTGGGCAAGCTGGCTGATCCAGTCAGGCGTCCCATTATCTGTGCTTCAGGAAATGGGCGGATGGGAGTCCATAGAAATGGTTCGTAGGTATGCTCACCTTGCGCCTAATCATTTGACAGAGCATGCAAGGAAAATAGACGACATTTTTGGTGATAATGTCCCAAATATGTCCCACTGTGGAATTATGGAGGATATAAAGAAGGCGTAACTGATTGAATTGTAATGGCGCGCCCTGCAGGATTCGAACCTGCGGCCCACGACTTAGAAGGTCGTTGCTCTATCCAACTGAGCTAAGGGCGCGTTGATACCGCAATGCGGTGTAATCGCGTGAATTATACGGTCAACCCTTGCTGAGTCAATGGCTTTTGATCTGGTTGCTGAACAAGTGAACGACCGCGTCTGATTTTCTGATTTATTTCGCTATAGCGGCAAACAAACGCACACCGCTGCGCGTCTGAATCAAGAAAACCCGTATTTTCATGTATCAAAGTACAATTTCCCGACCTAACGGAAAATTGTCCGCTCCTATGAGACTGGTAACTATGAAACCAACGTCGGTGATCATTATGGATACTCATCCTATCATCAGAATGTCTATTGAAGTTCTGTTGCAAAAAAACAGTGAATTGCAGATTGTCCTGAAAACGGATGATTATCGCATAACCATCGATTATCTCCGAACCCGTCCTGTTGATTTAATCATTATGGATATAGACTTGCCCGGAACAGACGGTTTTACCTTCCTGAAAAGGATCAAACAAATCCAGAGCACAGTGAAAGTGTTATTTTTATCATCGAAATCAGAATGCTTTTATGCTGGCAGAGCGATACAAGCTGGTGCTAACGGTTTTGTCAGTAAATGCAATGATCAGAATGATATTTTTCATGCCGTTCAGATGATCCTCTCCGGATACACGTTTTTTCCCAGCGAAACGCTTAACTATATAAAAAGCAATAAATGTAGTACGAATAGTTCAACGATCACTGTGCTATCTAATCGTGAAGTGACCATATTACGTTATCTGGTTAGCGGATTATCTAATAAAGAAATTGCCGATAAGTTATTACTTAGCAATAAAACAGTTAGTGCGCATAAATCTAATATTTATGGCAAGCTAGGTTTGCATTCAATTGTAGAGCTTATCGACTACGCCAAATTATACGAATTAATATAATATTAATTATAATTGATCATAAATATCGCATCCGCTTTCGCCACACCTGGCCGAACACCGCTGGCTAACGCTCGATAATTGGCAAAAAAGTTTAGTGTGACATTGCCATTTGCATCTACTTCCTCAGTCGGGCTCGCCTCCCCCAGTGCGAGCCGGGAGCGATCGCTATTACGTAATTCGATGGCGACGGTTTGTGCCATTGCGGGATCATCCAGAGCCAGCAGGTTGGTATCGGATGCCGGCGTTCCCGTAAATAAAATCGCAACTGAACCCGGAGGACATCCCTCCAGCCGCAGGCTAAAAGGGACGAGTGCCGTGGTATCGCCAGCGTTCAGTAGTTGTGTCGTAGGCCATCTGCCTAAATCTACCGTCTTATCAATATCCGCTGTGTTTACGGTACAGGAGAAATCAACAACGTTACCGTGCAAATTGATATTAATCGTTCCTAAAGGGTCAACTGCCCATCCACTGGAACTCCACAGTAGCCCGCAGAAACAGCTAAAGAGTACTCTTCTCATTCTCCGTACCTCATTGATAATCGACGCGTAAATACCCCAGCGCGCTAAACGGCCCTTCGGTCGGTTTTTGACCGGTAATACTGATAGGCCAGGCGCGAAGTGTGACATTGGCTGCCGCAGCTGCATCCAGACGGAAAGGAATAACGCTATTGAGATCGTTAGGCGTGATCGGCGTATCGTTCTGATCGGCGACAATAAAACCTAAATCCTGATTGTCCGACACCATCGCCTGACCAGAAACGGCACTGGCTTCCAGACGCATTGTTAAATAAGCCTGCGCAGCAACATTCGTACATTTGACCGCAATGCTCTTGGTTTGCGGCATGACACCAGCAGGTCGATTACCCGGCCCTGCCGCACTAAATAACGATGCGCCGATATCACCAAAATCAAATTCAACAATCTGCCCGGCATTTAATTCGCAGTTTTGCGGTACTTCAACCCGGCCACCAAAACTAATGGTATAAACAGGTGTAACCAACGGATCGTAAGGCGTTGATGTCACATACACGGTAAACATCACCTGTCTGGGGATCTCCACCATGTTAATAAAGGGACGAATAACCTTTAAACGAAATATTAAACGAGAATCCATCACCCCGAATGGAAGGTTTTGCGAAACGTTAGGATCTGTTCCCATCCGAATATAATTTTGCGGGGGGAACTGAATATCCATAACACTATCAACCAGACTCATCGCACCTAATAGATAATCATTTAATTGCATATATTTATAATTATCGATAGTTTCCTGAACAATAAAGTTGGTGACATAACTACGGTATGTATAATTCACCAGCGTGCCGGGTGGACAAATTGCTGAGACACCTACCCAGCCGGATTTTTCCGGTAAAACAACAATCTGCCCTGGCTGGTTATTGGTGCTATTAAAGATATTTGAGAGATCATAGTGTTCATCTTCTGCTACGCCAGTACTATTTGCACAAACAGTAGCCCAGGATATGTTTGCCAGACACAAACATGCCATCGCCAATAATAATCTGCAGATTATCTTCATTGATAATTTCCTTTATGAGCCAGGATGTGTGCAAACTGCCGAAATAACAGTGACGGCTTGCTGTAAGCTTTGCTTCGGCAATACATAGTGCGCAATGCAGCGTGAGTTCGCGCCGTCTCCCCACTGAACCAGTAATTCACCAGACAATGGCGCACCACTTAAATAAACTTGCCCGTCATCACCCACCATACTGGTTATTCCGGTACTGTTTTCCCGTACCAGTGATCCAAACGGCACCGGTTTTCCGCCCTGGGTAACGGTAATGAGCGCCCGCACGCCTATGCGGGTATCAAAATTGGCACGAACCAACGCGCCTTGCGTCGGCACAACGCTGCTAATATTTTTTTCAACATCGATGGAATTCCCCATCGTATTGGTATCAAGCGCGATACGGTTATACCGATAAACCGTGGCATACGGCATCACCGCATAGCCGCGCCAGTCGGTTAAAATGCCAGTTTGATTTTCAATGCGTACACCGCCTGCGCCAGGCGCTTTAATCAAAACATTGGTATCCCCTAAAGGCTGGCTCAGCGTTATGCCATTTTCATGCCCGACCACACCGCCAGACAGCTGCCAGTTAACGTCATGTTGATCGCGGTCGTAGTTATACCCGACCCCCAGCGTACCGTAAGCGGCCTGCCAGTTTGCCGTGGCGCTGCCCGTATACCCATTATTCGAGGTATCACCCTGGCTTACGTGATAACTCAGGTTGTGGCCTTCCAGTAAGGTCCCACCTACACCTGCCAGCCAGCTATTTTGCCCGTTGCTGTTACGGTTGGCGTTAAAGGAGGCATAAGCGCGGTCGAGCGCATTTTCCCGGGTGTAGCGACGTTTGGTCAGAACATTGAAAGGCACTGAAACATTAAGTCCGACAATACGTTCGTTATCGGGGATCCCTACAGATTCATTCCACGAAAATGAGAGCGAATAACTGATGCCAACCCAGCTGCTGGTATACCCCACCTGATACCACGTATCTGAATCCGATGTATTCCAGTATTTTTGATGGGTACCAGAGATATAAAGCGAGCCAAAGTCATTAAGTGATTGTGAAATATTTAACTGCAAACGGTCTTTACGGCTAAAGCGTAAATTGTGGTAATTCACGATTATCGGTTCATCGCGATGCTCACCGTCGTAATCGTAATCATATTCGTACCCCTCCATTCGACGATACGCAACATCATCAAGGGTATAAAAACCTTGTGTCGAATAGCGGTAACCCATTAACTGAAAATTGGTGCCGAAGGTGTTCATCGATTTCGCATAGAGGAAGCGAATAGAATCCCCCTCATGACGACTATCGTCGGCTAACTGACTGCGCGCATGGGTCACATCCAGCGACACTGCGCCCCAGTTCCCGAGGTTGCGCCCCAGCCCTAATAAAAAGGCGGTGTAATTGGCAGATAATTGCGTCCCGCCGTAGGCAGTAAATTCCTGTGGTAAACCGCCGAGTACCGTGCCCTGAAAAAAGAAAGGCGATGATTGCTGACTATTACCGCTACGAAAATCGCCCGCCGTCAGGTCAAATTTGAAACGCCCTTCGCGTTGTAAAATTGGCACTGTTGAATACGGAATAGTGTAATTCTGCTGATTGCCATCGCGCTCGTCGATGGTGACGTCCAGATCGCCATTTGAAGATGTCGGGTGCAAATCTGTAATTTCAAAAGCGCCGGGGGAAACATAGCTTTGATAGATAATAAAACCATTTTGCCGAATCGTTAGCTGGGCCGCCGTACGGGCAATCCCACGTACTGTTGGGGCAAACCCTTGCTGGCTATCAGGATACATATTATCGGAAGAGTAAAGCCGTACACCACGAAATCCAACACCATCGAAAATATCACTTCCTGTATTGCCGTCTCCCATTACCAGTTCACTTTTCAGCGGAATAATGGCGCGCTGTACCCAGGTGCCAATATTATTCCACTGTTCTGAATGATACCCATTTCCGCGAAAATAGTTCCAGGAACCATTGTTGCGTAAACGCCACGGGCCAATATTAATCCCGCTGAGCTCACTAAAAAAATAGCTATCGTTACCATTACCTCTGTTACCAGTGAAATTATAATTCAGGAGTAAAGCAGGAATACCTTCATCCCACTCTTCAGGCGGAATGTAACCGTGAGCGCTACTCAACAACGCTATCTGAGGAATAGTGATGTTCAGGCGCATCGCTGCAAAATCAAAGTTAATTGTGGCATCAGGTACAGCTTTCAGTAAATTGATGCATTTATTATTTTGCTGCTGGGCTAACTCGGGAAATGCACTGCTATTAAGGCCAATTCGTTCAAGGAGTACCTGGTTAAAACAGGGCATTAACCCACCTGATTTATCACCTGTATTTTCTGTTGTCGATTCAAATACGATATCCTGTGAACCAATGAACTCATCATTACGCCAGAGATCCACCCGATACACGCCCGCAGGTTGATGATTACCTCTCTCAAAGCGCGATAAATCAGCAACGGATGTGCCATTCTCTAATAAAAATGCCGGGTTGAAATAACTTTCCGCATAGCTTAAAAAGGAGGGTAAAATGGCAAGAGATGAATAACAAATTCCGGCCAGACACCAGGTATACCTCTGCGGAATATCCGTAGTAGTGGGTATTTTCATAATTAGCTCTGATATTGTCAGATGATTCGGTTAGTTTAAGTTCACTTCTCTGACCGGGGTTACTGAACCATAATCATTAACGGTCTGAAATTTCAGCTTTCCCTGCACTCCTGAGGGTAAGGGAATTTGTGAATTAACTCTGGGTGCAGCCATAGCATTCCCCAACTTTTGGCTGCCCACTTGTAAGTTAACCAGGGTGACATAAAAAGGTGATGGATTATGAACATTGATATAGTTACCGGATCGCGAAAACTTGAGTGTGTCCGGCGCTTCTGCGGGTAATTCTTGTAATTGAATTGGACGGAGAAATAACTTCATGCGCGATAAAATCGCCAGTTGCAAAACATTCCTGCCGTTCAATGCATTTTTATCTACCGAAGGGATCGTCTTAACATTCATCCAGAACAGAGACTCACGATCTGCCGCCAGCGGTGGACCGGTGTAAATAATACGCAAAGTATTTTCGCTTTTGGGTTCACTAACAAATAGTGGCGGTGTAATGATGAATGACTTTTCTTTTACACCGCTGCTGTTTTCAATCCACGAATTGACCAGAAAACGCTCATTGGTATGGCTATTTCTAATCCATACCGCAGTCTGTTTAGCATCAGCGGGATAAATAATACGCGTGGCACCTAATGCGATCCCTCCGGCAGCATGGGCGCTGGCCGAAATGATTAAATAAAATATAATGAGCATCAATAACTTTATTTTAGTCATCATAGTTAATACGCCTTGTGTATTCCTGACGGCAAAAATAAGAAATATAAAGAAATGATTGCTTTGGTTTCTTACAACACATCATTCCCTTTTCATTTAATAAAGCGGCATGATACAAAGTGAACATGATTTCGATTTACATTGCCACCATACCGCTTCAGACAACCGGTACATTACTTTGTTATAAGACGTGATATATAATTCAAAACAACGTGGTTTTGATTATTCGTATCTCATAATAAAAGTCGCGTCAGCATTTGCTTGCCCTGCTGATGCACTTGTACCGGTGCCTTTATAACGTGCAGAAAAATGAAGAACGTTGGTCCCGGGGATCAAGTTCTGGTTGGTTGAGAAGCTATTCCCATCAGGTTTGAGAATTGCGGATGTATTATCAAGTATTTCAATACCGACACCCGTTGCTGTTGTTGTATTGGTACTGGATGCAATGGCCAATAAATTATCATTGATTGCATCAGCCTGACCAGAAAATGCAACGGCAGCATTAGCGGCAACAACAGGATCGCAGTCGTTCAACTGAATGGTGAATGGAATTAATGCAGAGGTATTACTAACAGCATTGAAAATATCGGTACGATATTGACCGAGTGTGACAACTTGGTCTGCCGAGTCAGTATTCACTGAACAGGCAGCATTCACCAGTTCGCCTTCAAAGTGAATTGTACCGCCATCTACAACGGCAGCATAACTACCCGTAGCGGCGAATAGTGCGGCAGCCAGCGCAGACGAAATAAATCTTAATTTCATATATATTCCTTCAATCTCATTTATCGACTCCACATCCGTATATAACCGATTACTTTATTTAAGACACTGATAGTAGTAAATTCCTTTTTATCCTCTAAGAATGTCTTAATTGAAAATATGCACTCTATTCTAAAAAATAGAGAGCCCCGTTAGATGAATACTTCCGCGCAAAATATATTCAACACAAATATAGACCTGAAGCGGTAAATTACCAGGCTGAAAATTCTTTTTATATTGTCAGGTATTTCTTAAATTATCTTAATCCTTAGACAAGGAAATAAGTCAGTTCCAGATTTACAACGCCATCATGGACGAAAAATGAAGCTTTCAATCTCAGCGACCTCAGCGACGGTGCGCCTAACCTTCGCAAGAGGTCGCTTCACGTGATAAATCTGAAACGAAACCTGACAGCGCGCCCCGCTTCTGACAAAATAGGCGCATCCCCTTCGACCTACGTAACAGATGGAATCCTCTCTCTGATGGCAGCAAAGATTATTGACGGTAAAACGATTGCGCAGCAGGTGCGCTCTGAAGTTGCTCAAAAAGTTCAGGCGCGTATTGCAGCCGGACTGCGGGCACCAGGACTGGCCGTTGTGCTGGTGGGTAGTAACCCTGCATCGCAAATTTATGTCGCAAGCAAACGCAAGGCTTGTGAAGAAGTCGGGTTCGTCTCCCGCTCTTATGACCTCCCGGAAACCACCAGCGAAGCGGAGCTGCTGGAGCTTATCGATGCGCTGAATGCCGACAACACCATTGATGGCATTCTGGTTCAACTGCCGTTACCGGCGGGTATTGATAACGTCAAAGTACTGGAACGTATTCACCCGGACAAAGACGTAGACGGTTTCCATCCTTATAACGTCGGTCGCCTGTGCCAGCGCGCGCCGCGTCTGCGTCCCTGCACCCCGCGCGGCATCGTCACGCTGCTTGAGCGTTACAACATTGATACCTTCGGCCTCAACGCCGTGGTGATTGGCGCATCGAATATCGTTGGCCGCCCGATGAGCATGGAACTGCTGCTAGCAGGTTGCACCACTACCGTGACTCACCGCTTCACTAAAAATCTGCGTCATCACGTAGAAAATGCCGATCTGTTGATCGTTGCCGTCGGCAAGCCGGGCTTTATTCCTGGTGACTGGATCAAAGAAGGCGCAATTGTGATTGATGTCGGCATCAACCGTCTGGAAAATGGCAAAGTTGTGGGCGACGTGGTGTTTGAAGACGCGGCTAAACGCGCCTCATACATTACGCCTGTTCCCGGCGGCGTTGGCCCGATGACGGTTGCCACGCTGATTGAAAACACGCTACAGGCGTGCGTTGAATATCATGATCCACAGGGTGAGTAACATGGCGACATTTTCTTTAGGTAAACATCCGCACGTTGAGCTGTGCGACTTGCTGAAACTGGAAGGCTGGAGCGAAAGCGGCGCGCAGGCGAAAATCGCGATTGCCGAAGGCCAGGTGAAAGTCGATGGCGCGGTTGAAACGCGCAAACGCTGCAAAATCGTCGCCGGTCAGACAGTGAGTTTTGCAGGTCACAGCGTACAGGTTGTTGCCTGATCCCTTTCCCGGCCTGTATCAACAGGCCGGTTCTCTTTTCAGACTTTTGCCCTCTACGCCCCGTTCATCCATGCTGATAGCATCGACATTTTGCCGAAGCGACCATCATGCCAACCGTTATTACGCACGCCGCCGTTCCCCTATGCATTGGTTTAGGGTTGGGTTCGAAAGTCATCCCTCCGCGTCTGTTATTTGCCGGAATCATCCTGGCGATGCTGCCCGACGCCGACGTATTGTCGTTTAAATTTGGCATTGCTTACGGCAATGTTTTTGGTCATCGCGGGTTTACCCATTCGCTGGTGTTTGCGTTTGTTGTCCCGCTGTTATGTGTGCTGATTGGACGCCGATGGTTCAGGGCTGGGCTGATTCGCTGCTGGCTGTTTTTAACCGTCTCGTTGCTATCGCACAGCTTGCTGGATTCGGTAACCACTGGCGGTAAAGGGGTTGGCTGGCTGTGGCCGTGGTCAGATGAACGCTTTTTCGCTCCCTGGCAGGTGATTAAAGTCGCGCCGTTTGCATTGTCTCGTTACACCACGCCGTACGGGCATCAGGTGATTATTTCTGAATTGATGTGGGTGTGGTTGCCGGGGATTCTACTGATGGGAATGTTGTGGTGGCACAGACGATAACCGGATGCGAAAACTCGCATCCGGCAATAGCGCAATTACTTACGACGCCAGGTGGTCCCTTGCGGGCCATCTTCCAGCACGATCCCCATCTCGTTAAGACGGTCACGCGCCGCATCTGCCGCCGCCCAGTCTTTCGCTTTACGGGCATCCAGACGCTGTTGAATTAACGCTTCAATCTCAGCCACTTCGCTGCCGTCTGCCTGCGCGCCGCTTTGCAGGAACGCTTCCGGTTCTTGCTCCAGCAGGCCCAATACAGCGGAAAGTTTACGCAGGTGAGATGCCATTGCATTCGCCGCTGCCATATCTTCTGCTTTCAGACGGTTCACTTCACGCGCCATATCAAACAGCACGGAATAGGCTTCCGGGGTGTTGAAATCGTCGTCCATCGCTTCAATAAAGCGCGCTTCAAACGCTTCGCCACCGGCAGGCGCAACGGTTTTATCGGTGCCGCGCAGCGCAGTGTAGAGACGCTCCAGCGCCGCACGCGCCTGCTTCAGGTTCTCTTCGCTGTAGTTCAGCTGGCTGCGATAGTGGCCCGACATCAGGAAGTAACGCACGGTTTCAGCATCGTAGTATTTCAGCACATCGCGCACGGTAAAGAAGTTACCCAGCGATTTGGACATCTTCTCGCGGTCAACCATCACCATTCCGGAGTGCATCCAGTAGTTAACATACTGACCATCATGGGCACAGGTGGACTGCGCGATTTCGTTCTCGTGGTGCGGGAACATCAGGTCTGAACCGCCGCCGTGGATATCAAAGTGGTTACCCAGCTGCTTGCAGTTCATTGCCGAACATTCAATGTGCCAGCCTGGACGGCCCGCGCCCCACGGAGACGGCCAGCTCGGTTCGCCCTCTTTCGACATCTTCCACAGAACGAAGTCCATCGGGTTGCGTTTGTCGTCGACCACGTCAACGCGCGCGCCTGCCTGCAGCTGGTCGAGATCCTGACGCGACAGCACGCCATATGTCGGATCGGTCGGGACGTCGAACATCACGTCGCCGTTGTCCGCCACATAAGCGTGACCTTTGGCGATCAGTTGTTCAGTGAGTTCAATAATTTCTGCGATATGGTGCGTCGCGCGCGGCTCCATATCCGGGCGCAGAATGTTCAACGCATCAAAATCTTTGTGCATTTCGGCGATCATGCGATCCACCAGCGCTACAAAGCTTTCGCCATTTTCATTGGCGCGTTTGATGATTTTGTCGTCGATATCGGTAATGTTGCGCACATACTTCAGCTTATAGCCGAGGAAACGCAGATAGCGCGCAACCACGTCAAAAGCAACAAAGGTACGCCCGTGACCGATATGACAGAGATCGTAAACGGTGATTCCACACACGTACATGCCGACTTCCCCGGCGTGAATAGGCTTAAATTCCTCTTTTTGGCGTGTCAGAGTATTGAAGATTTTTAGCATCGAAGATTCCGTTTAGACATGTGTGGGTAATTGAGTTGCGTATAATACCCATATTTCCCGCGCGAATCAGCATACATTGCGTGATGATCCGATCGTGCGGTTATGCTATAACACCACCCTATATATGACCCGAACCGGGTTGAAGCACCAATCAAACGGAACAGGATGCAAAAATGGTTACTTTCCACACCAATCACGGCGATATTGTCATCAAAACTTTTGACGATAAAGCACCTGAAACAGTTAAAAACTTCCTGGACTACTGCCGCGAAGGTTTTTACAACAACACCATTTTCCACCGTGTTATCAACGGCTTTATGATTCAGGGCGGCGGTTTTGAACCGGGCATGAAACAAAAAGCCACCAAAGAACCGATCAAAAACGAAGCCAACAACGGTCTGAAAAATACCCGTGGTACGCTGGCAATGGCCCGTACTCAGGCTCCGCACTCTGCAACTGCACAGTTCTTCATCAACGTGGTTGATAACGACTTCCTGAACTTCTCTGGCGAAAGCTTGCAAGGTTGGGGCTACTGCGTGTTTGCTGAAGTGGTTGAAGGCATGGACGTGGTAGACAAAATCAAAGGTGTTGCAACCGGTCGTAGCGGTATGCACCAGGACGTGCCAAAAGAAGACGTTATCATTGAAAGCGTGACCGTTAGCGAGTAATCGTGGCGACACTCTTTATTGCAGATCTTCATCTCTGCGTGGAAGAACCGGCGATCACCGCCGGTTTTCTGCGTTTTTTAGCGGGGGAAGCTCGCAAGGCCGACGCGCTGTATATTCTTGGCGATCTGTTTGAAGCGTGGATTGGCGACGACGATCCCAACCCACTCCATCGCCAGATGGCGGCAGCGATCAAAGCGGTGTCCGATTCCGGCGTTCCCTGTTATTTCATTCATGGCAACCGTGATTTTCTGCTCGGCAAACGCTTTGCCCGTGAAAGCGGCATGACGTTATTGCCGGAAGAAAAGGTGCTCGAACTTTATGGTCGTCGGGTGTTGATTATGCATGGCGACACGCTGTGCACCGATGACGCGGGTTATCAGGCTTTTCGCGCCAAAGTCCACAAACCCTGGCTGCAGACGCTATTCCTCGCTCTGCCATTGTTTGTGCGCAAACGCATTGCCGCGCGAATGCGCGCGAACAGCAAAGAAGCCAACAGCAGTAAATCGCTGGCGATCATGGACGTTAACCAAAACGCGGTGGTCAGTGCGATGGAAAAACATCAGGTGCAATGGCTGATTCACGGGCATACCCATCGCCCGGCGGTACATGAACTTATCGCCAACCAGCAACCTGCTTTTCGCGTGGTACTGGGTGCCTGGCATACGGAAGGTTCGATGGTGAAAGTCACGGCGGATGACGTTGAGCTGATTCATTTTCCGTTTTAAAAAACCCGCAACTTTGCTGATTTCACAGCCACGCAACCGTTTTCCTTACTCTCTTTCCGTGCTATTCTCTGTGCCCTCTAAAGCCGAGAGTTGTGCACCACAGGAGTTTTAAGACGCATGTCTTCCCGCAATAATCCGGCGCGTGTCGCCATCGTGATGGGGTCCAAAAGCGACTGGGCTACCATGCAGTTCGCCGCCGAAATCTTCGAAATCCTGAATGTCCCGCACCACGTTGAAGTGGTTTCTGCTCACCGCACCCCCGATAAACTGTTCAGCTTCGCCGAAAGCGCCGAAGAGAACGGTTATCAGGTGATTATTGCGGGCGCAGGCGGCGCAGCGCACCTGCCAGGCATGATTGCCGCCAAAACGCTGGTGCCGGTGCTGGGCGTACCAGTACAGAGCGCCGCACTGAGCGGTGTCGATAGCCTCTACTCAATCGTACAAATGCCGCGCGGCATTCCGGTGGGTACGCTGGCGATTGGTAAAGCTGGCGCGGCAAACGCGGCATTACTGGCAGCACAAATTCTTGCGACTCATGATAAAGAACTGCACCAACGTCTGAATGACTGGCGCAAAGCACAAACTGATGAAGTGCTGGAAAACCCGGACCCGCGAGGTGCGGCATGAAACAGGTTTGCGTCCTCGGTAACGGGCAGTTAGGCCGTATGCTGCGTCAGGCAGGCGAACCGTTAGGCATTGCTGTCTGGCCGGTCGGGCTGGACGCTGAACCGGCGGCGGTGCCTTTTCAACAAAGCGTGATTACCGCTGAGATCGAACGTTGGCCGGAAACCGCATTAACCCGCGAGCTGGCACGCCATCCGGCCTTTGTGAACCGCGATGTGTTCCCGATTATTGCCGACCGTCTGACTCAGAAGCAGCTTTTCGATAAGCTCCACCTGCCGACCGCGCCGTGGCAGTTACTTGCCGATCGCAGCGAGTGGCCTGCGGTGTTTGATCGTTTAGGTGAACTGGCGATTGTTAAGCGTCGCACTGGTGGCTATGACGGACGCGGTCAATGGCGTTTACGCGCCGATGAAACCGAACAGTTACCGGCTGAATGCTACGGCGAATGTATTGTCGAGCAGGGCATAAACTTCTCTGGTGAAGTGTCGCTGGTTGGCGCGCGCGGCTTTGATGGCAGCACCGTGTTTTATCCGCTGACGCATAACCTGCATCAGGACGGTATTTTGCGCACCAGCGTCGCTTTTCCGCAGGCCAACGCACAGCAGCAGGCGCAAGCCGAAGAGATGCTGTCGGCGATTATGCAGGAGCTGGGCTATGTGGGCGTGATGGCGATGGAGTGTTTTGTCACCCCGCAAGGTCTGCTGATCAACGAACTGGCTCCGCGTGTGCATAACAGTGGTCACTGGACGCAAAACGGTGCCAGCATCAGCCAGTTTGAGCTGCATCTGCGGGCGATTACCGATCTGCCGTTACCGCAACCAGTAGTGAATAATCCGTCGGTGATGATCAATCTGATTGGTAGCGATGTGAATTATGACTGGCTGAAATTGCCGCTGGTGCATCTGCACTGGTACGACAAAGAAGTCCGTCCGGGGCGTAAAGTGGGGCATCTGAATTTGACCGACAGCGACACATCGCGTCTGACTGCGACGCTGGAAGCCTTAATCCCGCTGCTGCCGCCGGAATATGCCAGCGGCGTGATTTGGGCGCAGAGTAAGTTCGGTTAACTGGTGCTCTATTCTTGCCGGATGCGGCGTAAACGCCTTATCCGGCCTACCGATCCGGTACCCATTGTAGGCCTGATAAGATGCGTCAAGCATCGCATCAGGCATTGTGCACCAATTGCCGGATGCGGCACCGGTTGTAGGCCTGATAAGACGCGTCAAGCGTCGCATCAGGCACAAATGTCTAATGCCTACGACTACAGCGAAATACAGGTCCCCGCTTCGCCCGCCAGCGTCTCTTCAATTCGCGATAACGCCCCAATCCACGCGGGTTTACCACGGCTTCTGACATAACCACTCACCGCCGTTACCTTCGGCCCCATCGAACCATCGGCTTTGGCAAATGGCGCTAACTCATCCGGTGTGGCATGGCGAATGGCGCGTTGCTGCGGCGTTCCCCAGTTTTCATATACCGCATCAGCATCAGTGAGGATCACCAGCCCATCGGCGTTAATCTGCTCAGCGAGCAACGCAGCAGCGAGATCTTTATCAATCACCGCTTCACTCCCTGCCCCATCTTCCGTCACAGGCACACCGCCGCCGCCACTGCAAATCACCACATGCCCCTCTTTGAGCAACAACTCGATGGCTTCGCTGTCGAGAATTTTACGCGGTTGCGGAGACGCCACCACCCGGCGCAAATATTTACCATCACGTTTCATCTGCCAGCCGTAAGCCGCTTCCAGTGCCTCTTGTTCTTCTGGCTGATAAACCGGACCAATAAATTTCTCTGGCTGCAAAAACGCCGGATCATCAGGCGAAACCTCAATGCGCGTCAGCACCGTCGTCACGGGCGGCATCTGCGGCTGTGCGCTCAAACTCTGTGCCAGCATATAGCCAATCATCCCCTGGCTTTCCGCCACCAGCACATCCAGCGGATACGGTTCTACCTCTTTCCACGCCAGATTCTGCAATGCCAGCAGCCCCACCTGCGGCCCGTTGCCGTGAACAATCGCCAGCCGATAAGAACGGGCCAGGCGCGCCAGCGCGGGTACAGCACTGGCGATATTGCGATATTGATTTTCTGCCGTCAGCGCCTCGCCGCGCTGGAGTAAGGCGTTGCCCCCAAGAGCTACAACCAGTGTTTTCATGGTGTTCCTTGTAATAATTGTTGACCAAGCCAGAACCCCAGCAGCGTATCTGCCCCTGACGTGTGCCCCAGCGCCTGCAGCGAATCAATCGCAACAGCGGTACGTTTCGGGCAACTCAGAGCATGAACAAAGTGCAGGAGTGGCGAGGCGAAATATCCTTGCGCGGCGTAGCGTAAATAACTGACGCTCACCGCTGTGGTAACGAGTTGAAGATTGTCGGAACAGGCAAAAAACTGGCGACCAGAGCGCGCATCTAAAGCGCCATAATACCAGGCCGCCAGCAGCATTCCGCTCAGCGTATCATCATGACTTGGCGTTAATCCGGGTCCTTTACCCAGCCAGTGCCGCCAGTCGGTCTTAACGCCATTGAGCGCGGCCTGAAAACAGTGACGAAACTGGCGTAATTCAGCGGGCAGCGGATCGCTTGCCGCCATCGCCAGTGGCCCGAAAAGCCCGGTTTCCTCCGCGCGTTGCATCCATGCAGCTGCAAGCGGTTGAGGATGCGCAGGCGGCGTAATACGCAGCAAACAATAACGCTGTGGCTGTTTAACCGTGAAACGCCCGAGGCGAATCCCTTGAGCCACAACCTGCGGTCGTTCATTGCCGCATAATCCACCGCATAACGCATCGAATTGCGCGCGGCGAAGCACCCATCCTCCGGGGCCGAAACCACTACCCTTACGATGCAGCGTTAACAGTTCGCCGCTTTCCGTCATCAGGTTAATCGCCCGTCGCCACACTCCCGCTAACCGCCAGGACTGGCGATAATTCGGTGCGCTACTACTGGCAAGCAGAGGATGGATGATCGTCATTGTGCGTTCCTCAACCAATCCCCATGCTTTCAGCCAGTGCTTCCAGCGCCTGTTCAAAACACGCCAGCGGTGCCCGCACGGTGCCTGCGCCAATCTGCCCGATCCCCGCCTCTTTATGGGCGATACCGGTATTGATGAGTGGCGTAATACCGGTTTCTACCACGCGACGAATGTCCAGTCCCAGGCAGGCGCCCTGAAAATCCCAGCTTGGGATCTGCAACTGCATATTGCGTTCAAGGTAAATTTCCGCCATCTCTTCAGATACCGCCCTGGCCGCTTCCATGCCACCCGCACCGACAAAGCGCGTTACGCCAGGCGCTGCGATCATTGCCGCACCTCCGATACCAAAGGTTTCGGTAATCGCGCTATCGCCCATATCCGGGTTCGCCTGCTCCTGCGAGAAGCCGGTGAAAAACAGACCTTGCGGAGTGTTTACAGGCGCAGTAAACCAGCGTTCACCCAGCCCGCTTACCCGAATCCCGAACATATTGCCGTTGCGGGTCATAGCCGTAACGATGCTGCCTGCGCGGATCATCGCGCCAGCATCCATCGCCGCCTTGCAGTAGGCCATCGCGAGGTTGAGGAAGAACTGATCGGTCACGCTGAGGAAATCCATCACTTCCGCAATGTGCTGTTTATCATGATCGAGGCGAGCAATTTGTGGGGCCAGCGTACGCATTAACAGTGCTGAGGAAGCAATATTGCGTTGATGGAACTCATCGCCCATGGTAATGCCCTGCGCCATCATCGCCGTGAGATCGATACCGTGCTCCATGCGCCCCAGCGCCGCGCTTAATACTGGCATTAACACATCGCGCATCCAGCGATGGCGAGTCAGGACATCTTCGCCATAAGCGCCAAAACGCATCACTTTGCCGATACCTTCGTTGAGGTTGCAGTACGCCCGGTTGCCGTCGGTCACGTTCTCGACCACCAGCATCGGCATACTGGCAGAAGTAATACCGCCCATTGGCCCGACGGCATTCACATGGTGACAAGGAATGAAGTTCACTTCCCCCTGCTCCAGTATTGCCAGCGCCTGCGCTTCATCTTTCGCCCAACCTTCGAACAGACATGCGCCCACGCACGCCCCTTTCATAGGTCCGGTCATCTCCTGCCAGCGCATTGGCGGCCCGGCGTGAAGCAGTGTTTTGCCCTGGTTTAGTTCGCTGATAAGTGAAGAAGCCGGTTGCACATCCAGCCAGTGTGGACGAGCGCGACGAATTTGTTCGATAACCGCAGCATTGGCTTGCGCCACTGATGTAAACATGGGAACCCCTTATTGCAAACGTTCTAATAAACGAGCCAGTTTTTTATTGCCGCCGGCGACTGGCGACCATTGGTAATGCACAACCGGTTTGCTGGCGCTTTGTAGCTCCAGCGCAAAGCTGCGTAATCCGATGTTAATCACGGCGACGTTTTCCAGTAATGACGGTGTGTGTTGCTGAGTGGCAGGCGAAAGCGGACGAATCAGTGCCGCCGCCAGCAAGGTGGCTTCCGGCAGCGAACTCACTACCGCGATCCCCGCATCTTCCAGCGTGGCGATTTGCTGCGAGCGGCATTGCGGGTCACGTTCAGTGCCTGTCACCGTGGCAATGGCATACAGTGGTTGATTGTCTGAACGCGCAGCACAGGCTTTTTGCCAGGCGCTTACCAGCGAGGCGGCAGGATCGGCGGTCGCACCGAAGCCAATCACGACATCAAGCAGCAATACGCGCACTTGCGGTTTAGCGCCGAGATCGGCAATTAACTGATTGCGTAAGGCTGGGTCGATCATCGGATGGGGACGCCCGACGGTGTAGAAATCATCGCCGAGGTCAATAATCTGGTGACCATCGGCGTCGAGCATCATGCCGTGATGATGGGTATCGTCGGCTTCCACGCCAAGGTGTCCAGCAAGTAATCCCGCCGCTTCGGCAGCCAGGGTACCGCCGGTATACAAACCGCAAATAAATCCGCTGCTGGCAGGCGTTATCGCGTTACGTCGCGCCGTAACGCGTGAAAGCAGGCAAGCCAGGCGTGCGGCCTCATCCAGCGAGGAGGCAAACCAGACATTCTCGTCGCGGGCCACCGCCGGGGTATAACCTAAAAACAGCGCCACCGTCGGTTTGCCGGTTGCTTTCATGGCATTAACAATTTTCAGACGCACAGCTTCGGCAGGCGGTTTTGAAACAAATGCCAGCACTTCGCTTTTCTCGTCTGCACTGAGCATTTCCAGCGCCGTCAGCGCACTGATGCCGCCCACTTCACGGCTGAGGTCGCGCCCGCCAAGGCCAATCGCGTGAGTAATTCCCTCCCCTGCCAGCGCAATCTGCGAACACAGTTCCTGAATCCCGGTACCGGAAGCGCCAATGACGCCAATATTGCCTTCCGGCATCACGTTAGCAAAAGCCAGCGGCGTGCCGGCAATCATCGACGTACCGCAGTCCGGCCCCATCACCAGCAAGCCTTTTTCCCGCGCGCGGCTTTTAAGTTGGATTTCATCTTCCAGCGTGACGTTATCGGAGAACATCATCACGTTGAGGTTGCGATCCAGCGCCTGGTTCGCCAGCTCCGCCGCATACTCGCCAGCCACTGAAATCAGCGCCAGACTGGCGTCGGGTAATTTCTGACAGGCACTGTCCCAGCGACGCACCTGCGTCAACGCCTGGCTGCTGCCTGACCCCTGCGCCAGTTGTTTTAGCGCCTCTTCAAGCTGCTGCATAATCGCCTGCGCGATCCCCGCATCCGCCGCTTCGCTACGAATTGCCACGCAAATATCGTTCGGCGTGGCGTTATTAAAATCGTCATGCCAGAAACCTGTGGTATCTAATAACGCTTTATTGGCGGGCGTACCCATCATTACGGAAACATCATCAACATTTTCTGATTCGCTGAGTTTTCGTGAAATAATCATTAAACTGACCGAATCCTGAAAACACCCTTTTTTAATAAAGGCGTGGATCATAACAACTCCTTAAAAATTGCACCCATGGCAATTGCACGAGCAGTGTTAATGTGGCGATTACGGTATCGATGACAACGAGTAAATAAGGTGATGAATATCACACAGGAATTATTAACAAAAGAATTCAAATAACCGCCAGGCTATTACTCATTATTTTTTAATAAGCGTGGTTGTTTTAAAAATCAGGTTAAAAGTGAGCGGATTATCAAATAAATTCTAACTATATTTTCTTGCCTGTCTGGATCACATAATCCAGATATTTTCCCTGTATGTTAATTGCAGTCATGCTTCACACCGTCGTTAAAAAGGAAGACAGATGAAAATCAGTCGGGAAACACTCCACCAGCTAATTGAGAATAAACTCTGCCAGGCTGGGTTAAAACGTGAGCACGCTGCAACCGTGGCTGAAGTATTGGTTTACGCCGATGCCAGAGGGATCCACTCTCATGGCGCGGTGCGCGTGGAATACTACGCGGAACGCATTTCAAAAGGCGGCACCAACCGCGAACCGGAGTTTCGTCTTGAGGAAACCGGGCCGTGCTCGGCAATTTTACATGCCGACAATGCCGCCGGACAGGTCGCGGCGAAAATGGGTATGGAACATGCCATCAAAACCGCCCAGCAAAATGGCGTTGCGGTGGTCGGTATCAGCCGGATGGGTCACAGCGGCGCAATCTCTTATTTTGTGCAGCAGGCAGCCCGCGCCGGATTCATTGGCATTTCGATGTGCCAGTCCGATCCAATGGTGGTGCCGTTTGGCGGCGCGGAAATTTACTACGGTACTAACCCCCTGGCCTTTGCCGCGCCGGGAGAAGGCGACGAGATCCTTACCTTTGATATGGCGACTACCGTACAGGCATGGGGAAAAGTGCTCGACGCCCGCTCGCGTAATATGTCTATCCCGGATACCTGGGCGGTCGATAAAAACGGTGTACCAACAACCGATCCGTTCGCGGTACATGCTCTGCTCCCCGCCGCCGGGCCAAAAGGGTATGGCCTGATGATGATGATTGACGTCCTCTCAGGCGTCTTACTCGGCTTACCGTTCGGGCGACAGGTTAGTTCGATGTATGACGATTTACACGCAGGGCGTAATTTGGGGCAATTACATATAGTTATTAATCCGAACTTTTTCTCCTCCAGCGAATTATTCCGTCAACATCTTAGCCAGACCATGCGCGAATTAAATGCCATTACCCCCGCGCCCGGTTTTAATCAGGTTTATTATCCCGGACAGGATCAGGATATTAAACAACGCAAAGCCGCCGTCGAAGGCATCGAAATTGTTGATGATATTTACCAGTATTTAATTTCCGACGCGCTTTATAACACGTCATACGAAACGAAAAATCCCTTTGCGCAATAATTATTGAGACAGGACTTTCTTATGATTACACATTTCCGTCAAGCTATAGAAGAAACGCTGCCCTGGCTTTCCTCTTTTGGCGCTGACCCAGCGGGTGGGATGACCCGTTTACTTTATTCGCCGGAATGGCTGGAAACCCAGCAGCAATTTAAAAAAAGAATGGCAGCAAGCGGGCTGGAAACACGTTTCGATGAAGTGGGGAATTTATACGGTCGCCTGAATGGCACCGAATATCCACAGGAAGTGGTTCTGAGCGGTTCGCATATCGATACCGTGGTTAACGGCGGTAACCTTGACGGGCAATTCGGCGCGCTGGCGGCGTGGCTGGCAATTGACTGGCTGAAAACGCAATACGGCGCGCCGCTACGTACGGTCGAAGTGGTGGCGATGGCAGAAGAAGAAGGCAGCCGCTTCCCGTATGTCTTCTGGGGCAGTAAAAATATTTTTGGGCTGGCGAATCCTGACGACGTGCGGAATATCTGTGATGCCAAAGGAAATAGTTTTGTCGATGCGATGAAGGCTTGCGGATTTACTCTTCCGAACGCCCCACTAACTCCGCGTCAGGATATTAAAGCCTTTGTTGAACTGCATATTGAACAGGGCTGTGTGCTGGAAAGTAATGGGCAATCAATTGGCGTGGTGAATGCAATTGTCGGGCAGCGTCGTTATACGGTAACGCTGAACGGCGAATCAAACCATGCAGGCACCACGCCGATGGGTTATCGTCGTGATACAGTTTACGCTTTCAGTCGCATTTGCCATCAGTCGGTCGAAAAAGCGAAAAGGATGGGCGATCCGCTGGTTCTGACCTTTGGCAAAGTAGAGCCGCGCCCGAATACGGTAAATGTGGTGCCGGGTAAAACCACGTTCACCATTGATTGTCGTCATACCGACGCTGCCGTGCTGCGCGATTTCACCCAACAGTTAGAAAACGACATGCGGGCGATTTGCGATGAAATGGACATTGGTATTGATATCGATTTATGGATGGACGAAGAACCCGTGCCGATGAATAAGGAGCTGGTCGCCACCCTGACAGAATTGTGTGAAAGAGAAAAACTGAATTACCGGGTGATGCACAGTGGTGCCGGGCACGACGCGCAAATTTTCGCGCCTCGCGTACCAACCTGCATGATTTTTATCCCCAGCATCAACGGGATCAGCCATAACCCGGCGGAACGCACCAATATTACCGACCTTGCCGAAGGGGTCAAAACGTTGGCACTCATGCTTTATCAACTTGCCTGGCAGAAATAAGGAGTCATAAATGGGATATTTAAATAACGTCACCGGTTACCGCGAAGATTTACTGGCTAACCGTGCGATTGTTAAACACGGTAATTTCGCACTGTTAACCCCGGATGGTCTGGTAAAAAATATTATTCCGGGCTTTGAAAATTGTGACGCGACAATCCTCTCCACGCCAAAGCTGGGTGCCTCTTTTGTTGATTATCTGGTCACACTGCATCAAAACGGTGGCAACCAACAGGGCTTCGGTGGCGAAGGCATTGAAACGTTCCTGTATGTGATCTCTGGAAATATCACTGCCAAAGCCGAAGGCAAAACATTTGCCTTAAGCGAAGGTGGCTATCTTTATTGCCCGCCAGGCTCCTTAATGACGTTTGTTAACGCCCAGGCCGAAGACAGCCAAATCTTTTTATATAAGCGCCGCTATGTTCCGGTAGAAGGCTATGCACCGTGGCTGGTTTCTGGCAATGCCAGCGAACTGGAACGCATTCATTATGAAGGCATGGACGATGTTATTCTGCTGGATTTTCTGCCCAAAGAGTTAGGTTTTGATATGAACATGCATATCCTCTCTTTTGCACCAGGTGCCAGCCACGGTTATATCGAAACACACGTTCAGGAACACGGTGCCTATATTCTTTCCGGTCAGGGGGTTTATAACCTCGACAATAACTGGATCCCGGTGAAAAAAGGCGATTACATCTTTATGGGCGCTTATTCTTTACAGGCTGGTTATGGTGTAGGGCGTGGTGAAGCGTTCAGCTATATTTACTCGAAAGATTGTAACCGCGACGTAGAGATTTAAGTCATACCACTCGCCTGATTATTTTTAGCTATGTTGGATTTTGCCACGGTTTATACCGTGGCTTTTTTTGTAACATTGCCTGATGCGCTTCGCTTATCAGGCCTACATGATCTCTGCAATATATAGAATTTGCGCGATTTTCAGGAAGGATATGGTACTCATGCCGCATCCGGCATGAGTACTGCACTCTTATGCGATATAAATCGCATCCGCTTTAAAGGTAAGGGTTAGTTTTTAATTCCCTGACCTATTTTAATGGCGCAGGCAATATTTCGCGCGCTGTTGAAGAGATTGGTTTCACCGCTGGCGAGCACTTCGGCTAAAGGTGCCAGACGAGGCAAAATGCTGAATACCGCGTCAATGCCGTACTGGTGCACCACTTCCACGCCATCACCCAATACGCCAGCAATCCCAATCACCGGTACATTAAACTGCTTCGCCACCGACGCCACACCCAGCGGCGCTTTACCGCCTGCCGTTTGCGAGTCGATGCGCCCTTCCCCGGTAATCACCAGTGCTGCGCCCTGCACTGCCTGCGCAAGATTGACCGCATTCAACACAATTTCAATGCCCGGTTTAATATCCGCATTGAGAAATACCGCCGCCGCAATACCCATACCGCCCGCAGCGCCGCCGCCCGCCATCTGGCAGACATTAATTTCAGTTTGCTGTTGTAAAACACGGGCGTAATTTTGCAGCCCCTGTTCAAGTTCTTCGACCATCTCCGGCGTTGCCCCTTTTTGCGGGCCAAACACCGCCGCCGCGCCGCGTGCCCCTACCAGCGGGTTATCAACGTCACATGCTACTTCAATATGGCAATTCGCCAGACGCGGATCGCATTCATCCATCTCAATGCTTGCCACGCGCGCTAAATTACCACCGTTTGCCGCCAGCGCCTGACCGTCGGCATCAAGGAAACGCACACCGAGCGCCTGCGCCATGCCCATACCGCCGTCGACCGTCGCACTGCCGCCAATGCCGAGAATAATATGGCGAATGTCGTTATCCAGCGCATGACGAATTAACTCCCCCGTACCAAAACTGGAGGCCAGCAACGGATTACGCTTTTCAGGCGCGACCAGCATCAGGCCACTTGCTGCCGCCATCTCAATCACCGCCGTTTTCCCGTCGCCGGTAAGGCCATAAAAAGCATTCACTTTTTCGCCCATCGGCCCGCAGACTTCAAGCGTCACGATGTTGCCGCCCGTCGCGGCGACCATCGCATCCACCGTCCCTTCGCCGCCATCCGCTATCGGCAAACAGATATAGTTCGCATCGGGAAAGAGGGTCGAAAACCCGGCTTTAATTGCCTGACAACATTTTTCTGCACTTAAGCTCTCTTTAAAAGAGTCTGGCGCAATGACAATCTTCATTATCAATCCTTTTTCAACAAATTATTCGATGCGTTCCCACGGAATAAGGTTATCCATAAGAACAGCCAGTAAAATCCCGACCAATAAGCCGTTACTGAGCAGAGGACGAAGCGTTAATGGAAGGTCTTGCAGATACACAGGCGGTAATGCCATTAAAAATATGCCGACAAATAACGGCAATGCGAGTCGATAAATATTGCGAGCGGTAAACGTTATTTGCTGGCTAAACACCAGCGCGGAAAAGAGTAAAGGCAGATAAGAAACCAGCATGACCGCACTACTCACGGGTAAAGGGATACTGCAAAACAGTCGCGTGAGTGCAGGAACCAGCGCCACCAGCAGGCAAATAACACTGCCATAAATAAACGAACGCCGCGTGTAATCGCCAGTCTGGGTTAGTAAACCAATGGATGAAACAAACGGTGAAAATGGAATTACCGCCAGCGGTACGGTTATCAGCGTCATAAATCCGGTCGCCACAAAGCTACGACGATAACGCGTATTCCCTGCGCCCTGCTGCGGATAAAAAACATCCGTGCCCCGAATCGCACCGTAGGTATTGCTGATATTTACCAGACCTGTAATCACCGCCGTCAGAATAATTCCCGGCGACAAAGCACCGCCACTGCCGAGCGGGAACCACTGCCAGTGCAACTCACCGGAGAGCGAGTGCGAAGAAGGAAAGCAAAAGTACCACAACAACCAGCCGGTTATGGTGCCGACCAGCAGGCCATAACGGGCAAAACGTTGCGGCAGGAAGATAATCATCGCCAGTACCAGGCACATCACCGCCACCGAGAGCGCGAACGGCGGTAACTGAATTTTAAAATTCGGGTCGGCTATGCCAAACGGCAGCCCGAGCATACCTTTGAAAAAGATAGTGGTCAGCTGCGCGCCCAGCATCAACATAAACAAGACCATCACCGACGGCGTAAATAACCGTGCCAGGCGATGGCCTAATCCGCTAAAACCAATCAACATCGTCAGCACGCCGGAGAGTGCAATCCCCACTGCCAGGCTGGTGGCGATATCGTTGATCGGTGTCCCGCGCGATGCTTCACCAAGGGTGATAGTAAGGATGGTTCCCCACCACAGGCCACCTGGCCCTTCCATAATAGCGCGACGATGACCGCAAAACGCCTGAGCGAAGCAGGCCAGTGCGGTAGCAAGAAAAGCATATTGCGTGAGCGTAAGCAGGCTACTTTGCGGCAACTGAAAAGCAGAAAGTAGCGTAGGAGGAACCACAACCGTGTTGCAAAAAATAAAGAAAAACCACTGAAATCCTGATAACAGGCTTTCGCGGCTGACTGCAAAATTGAACATAAACACACCTTAACCGGAGAATGCCCGCCGCAAGGACGGGCATTGCAGGGGCCAGATTACTGCTGATGTTTAAGGATAAATTGACCTTTCGGCGCAACAGGGAAGCCCTGTTCAATGTCGTAAATCACATCACCACGTAAGATGGTTTTCGTGATACGCGCGCCAATGGTACGGCCAACATACGGGCTGACTTTGTGGCGATATTCCAGATCGTCATTGGTAAGAACATAGCTGCTATTCGGCTGAATGAAGACGAAGTCGGCATCTTTTCCTGGGGCGATACGGCCTTTTTGCTGCAGACCGAAAATATCTGCTGCGTTAGTCGCCATTAATTTGCCGAACATTGGCAGAGACATACCGCGTTTCTGTACCGCTTCATCGAACATCACGTCCATGCAGCTTTGCAGACCGGCGATACCGCCCCATGCTTTCATGATGTTACCGGCTTTCATTTCCGGCGGGCATGGAGAGTGGTCGGAAACCAGGCAGTCGATTTCACCGTTAAACAGTTTTTCCCACATGCCTTTCTGGTTTTCCAGATCGCGGATCGGCGGTGAACACTTCGCCAGAGTACCGATTTCTTCGAACTGATCGGTATCCAGTACAAAGTAATGCGGGCAGGATTCACAAGTAACGTCCTGACCTTCCTGACGTGCACGAGTCACTTCCTCAACACCTTCCGGGCTGCTGACGTGGCAAACGTGCAGACGGCAACCAGCAACTTTCGCCAGATACAGTACGCGGCGAATTGCTTCCACTTCGGTAAATACCGGACGCGAAGCCACATAATCATGAGCGGTTACGCGACCTTCACGCTTCGCTTCTTCGCCCAGTTCGTCACAAATCAGCGCGTTTTCGCAGTGCACCAGCACCGGCTGACCCAGTTCGCCCAGCTTCTGCGCACCTTTGAAGAACTGCCAGTCGTTTACATCACGGAAGTCGTTGTCGATACCGCGATCGCCACAGGTCGCAACGAAGCATTTGAAGCCGACAACGCCCACTTCATCCAGCTCATGCAGACGGTCGATGTTGTAAGACACCAGGCCACCGAGTTGTGCCGCATCAATAGTCAGCTTGCCTTTAGCGGCATCGAACTTCAGTTCAATTGAAGCGCGGTCAACCGTTGCAGGCAGCTGGTTGAGCGGCATTTCGATCATGGTGGTGATACCACCTTTTGCCGCTGCGCGAGTACCGGTTTCATAACCTTCCCAGTGGCTACGACCCGGTTCAGAAATATGGGTGTGCGCATCAACCATGCCCGGCGAAACCACCAGACCAGACGCATCCATAACTTCTTTTGCATCGCCCAGATCCTGACCGATAGCAGCAATTTTTCCGCCTTTAACGGCGATATCTACAACGCGAGCTTCGTTTTCTAAAATAACGGTGCCGTTTTTAATGATTAAATCAAAAGACATAACAAACTCCTTGTAAAATACAGATTGGTTTTTAACTCAATGTTCAATATCGGGATTAATTAACCTATGGTTTTTTGCTCTCCTGTTTTTTCTGCTGTTGTACGTTTCTTTAATAAGGCGTAGGCCGCAAAGGCGACGATGACGCCGACAAACCATGAAACACGCGATAACGGTTCCATAAAGTGAATAAACTTACCGCCAAGAGATAAAATAACGGCCACCAGAGTTACTGAAAACGCAGTGAGGTTAAAACCGTTATCGTAATATTTATAATCGCCAGGTGCGGTATACAGTTCATCAAGATTGATTTGTCCGCGCATCACCACAAAATAATGCGCCATCATGACACCAATTACCGGACCAAGCATTCCGCCGATAATATCGAGGAAAAGATAAATGCTGTCCTGATTTTCCATTAATTTCCACGGGCAGATCAGCAAGCTGATAATACTGGCAATCAGTACGCCGTTTTTATAGGTCAGTTTTGTCGGTGCAATGGCGGCAATCTGATAACCGGCTGGAATAATATTACCGGTCGCGTTAGTGGAGATAGTTGTCATCAGAATAACCAGTACCGCAAAGAACGAGGCGAACAGGCTGTCCCAACGCTGAACAATATCCAGCACGTTCCAGGTATCAGCGCCGTAGTGAATACTGGCTCCGGCAATAATACATACCCCGGCGACCGCAAACAGAATATAGGCCACAACTAAACCCAGCGTTTGCCCCAGCGCCTGCTCACGAAACGAGTGGGCGTTTTGCGTAAAGTCGGATGCGCTCACCGCCGGTGCCGCCCAGACCGCAACTACCGCGTTAATCACCACCAGGAACAGGAAGCCACCGTTTTCTGCTTTCTGAATACCGCTCGGAATGTAGTCAAAGATTGGACCGATCCCGACCAGTGAAATCGCCCAAATCGCCATACCGCCGAAAACGATATAGATGCACGGGTTAAGAATGGCAGTGAATTTATTTAAAACTTTGCCACCGCCAAAACCTATACCAACGTTGACCAGCCAGAAGATTAAGAAAGTAATTAAGCCCGGTAGAGAAAGGCCTAACAGAGTGAAATCACCACCGAGAGTTAAAAATCCCGGCCAGATTTTGCCAATCAGAATCAAGCAGGCCAGTGACCCCGCGTAACATTGCAAACCAAACCACATGATGGCGGCAATTCCGCCCCTTAATAATCCGGGAAACAGTGCACCACGTACACCGTAAGAAGCACGCAGGATCATGGCAAAAGGCACACCGTATTTACTGCCCGCAGCACCGTTTAATACCATTACCGCGGCAATGAAAAAGGCGCTGAGGATAATTGCCAGCATAATACTAAAGGTAGACAAGCCGAGAATAAAAAAGCCGCCGACCATCACATAATTGGGAACGTTATGAACCGAACCCATCCATAAGGTAAAATAGTTAAATGTTTTCCAGGTCCGCTGGCTTTGCGTTTTCGGCAATAGATCTTCGCTATAGCCGCGTTGCTGGAATAGTTTTCTCTGATGTTCCATAAATCCCTCTTAATTTCACGTATCGAATAACGTTGTTTTAATCTAGCTATGAGGAACAAATAAAATAAAAATATTATTTTTAATACTGAAGCAACATCTTTGGCTGCTTTCTTTTTTAATATTGCTGGCCGATTCATTTTCTGATATCGGCCATTTTTATTGCGGGTATCAGGCCAGTTTATGGTTAGCCATTAATTCCAGCGCCTGCACTAACGCAGAGTGATCCAACTGGCTGCCACCGTTTGCCGCACAGGTATTAAATAACTCCTGGCAGGTCGCAGTGTTTGGCAGGTTCAGCGCAAGTGCTTTCGCACTTTGCAGTGCCAGGTTGAGATCTTTCTGGTGCAGAGCGATTTTGAAGCCCGGATTAAAGGTGCGTTTAATCATACGCTCGCCATGAACTTCCAGAATACGTGAGGAAGCAAAGCCGCCCATCAGCGCCTGGCGCACACGTACCGGGTCCGCACCGGCTTTTGAAGCAAATAGCAGGGCTTCAGAAACCGCTTCAATATTGAGCGCCACGATAATCTGATTTGCCACTTTGCAGGTTTGACCATCGCCGTTACCGCCCACGAGGGTGATATTTTTACCGAGCAGTTCAAACAGCGGTTTAACACGTTCAAATACCGCTTCATCACCGCCAACCATAATCGACAACGTCCCTTCACGCGCACCGATTTCACCGCCGGAGACTGGCGCATCGAGATAATCGCCGCCCAGTTCATTCACCTGACGAGCGAAACGCTTAGTTTCAATCGGGGAAATGGAGCTCATATCAACAATGGTTTTGCCCTTCAGCGAGGCTTTGGTACAACCATTTTCACCGAACAGAACTTCTTCAACCTGAGGTGTGTCCGGCACCATAATAAAAATGATGTCCGATGCTTCCGTTACCTGGCGAGCAGTTTCAACACTGACGGCACCCAGTGACAGTAATTCATCAGCAACCGGTCCAATGGTCGTGACATGTAATTGATGACCGGCACGCGCCAGATTAATGGCCATCGGTGTACCCATAATGCCTAAGCCAATAAATCCCAGTTTCATAATTAACCTCTTTTAAATTTCGCTTTTCCTGAATTCAGACAACACGATCCCCTGCCAACTTAGCGGCCTAAAAAAGCATTGTCTGAATAGCGTTACGTTTTAACGGTACGGATCCATCCAGCGTAAACCGGCTTCCGTGGTGGTTTGGGGTTTATATTCACACCCAACCCAACCGTTGTAGTCAGAATTTTCGATTACCTTAAAGAGATAATCATAATTAATTTCTCCGGTTCCCGGTTCGCCGCGATGCGGATTATCGGCAATTTGCAGGTGACCAATTTTATCAGCCCACTGAGTCATGGTGTTGGTTAATTCACCTTCCATCCGCTGCATATGATAAATGTCATACTGAATTTTCAAATTGCAGCAACCAACATCATCAATCAATTTCAGCGCCTGCCGAGTTCCGGTGAGATGGAAACCAGGAATATCAAAATGGTTAATAGGTTCAATCAGTAATAAAATATCTTCTTTCATCAGCATATTCGCGGCATAACGCAGGTTTTCTACAAGCGTTGCGTGAATCTGTTCACTGCTGAAACCAGCCGGCGTTTTACCGACCAGACAGTTAATTTTTTTATTACCCAGCGCACGGGCATAACGAATCGCTGCTGCTACGCCATCCCGAAACTCTTCTTCACGGCCAGGAATACAGGCAATACCGCGCTCCCCCGCCGCCCAGTCACCCGCCGGTAAATTGTGCAGCGTATGTTCGAGTTTATTACTCGCCAGCACATGTTTTAATTCTTCAATGTCGTAGTCATAAGGAAACATAAATTCAACGCCGCGAAAACCACACTGCGCAGCTTTCTCAAAACGGGCGAGAAAATCATATTCTCCAAATAACATCGATAAATTAGCAGAGAAACGTAACATTATTTATCTCCCTTATTCATAGTGCATGAAGCAGGTTTCAGTCGGTGCGTCCGCTGCGTTATCGGCGATATCTTCAAATTCCATGACGTTATCCAGTTCGCTGCCCATCGAAATATTGGTCACACGCTCGAGAATAACTTCCACGACTACCGGTACCCGATATTGCGCCATTAAGGCTTTCGCCTGTTCAAAGGCTGGCGCAATATCTTCCGGTTTGAAGACCCGAATAGCTTTACAACCTAAACCTTCCGCTACTTTTACGTGGTCAACACCGTAGCCATTCACTTCACTGGAGTTGATATTCTCGAAAGCGAGTTGCACGCAGTAGTCCATGTCAAAAGCGCGTTGTGACTGACGAATCAGCCCCAGATAAGCGTTGTTGACCAGCACATGGATGTACGGAATGTTGAACTGCGCGCCAACAGCTAACTCTTCAATCAGGAACTGGAAGTCAAAGTCGCCAGAAATCGCCACCACATTGCGTTTCGGATCAGCGGCACAAACCCCTAGCGCAGCCGGAATCGTCCAGCCTAACGGACCAGCCTGACCACAGTTGATCCAGTGGCGGTCTTTAAAGACATGCAGCATTTGTGCCGCAGCGATTTGTGACAGACCAATGGTGGTGACATAACAAACATCGCGACCAAAGGCTTTGTTCATCTCTTCATACACGCGCTGCGGTTTCACCGGCACGTTGTCGAAGTGGGTTTTGCGCAGCAAAGTGCGTTTACGCTGCTGGCAGTCGGCGACCCATTCTTTACGACACGGCAGACGACCCGCTTTTTGCATCTCCTGCGCCACTTCAACCAGCAGTGTCAGCGCCGCTTTAGCATCAGAGACAATACCGAGATCCGGACACAGCACGCGACCAATTTGCGTCGGCTCAATATCAATATGAACGATTTTGCGCCCTTCGGTGTATTTCTCTACCGAGCCGGTATGACGGTTAGCAAAACGGTTACCGATACCAAACACCATGTCAGACGCCAGCAGCGTTGCGTTACCGTAACGATGCGCGGTTTGCAGACCCACCATCCCGGCCATCAGTTCATGATCGTCCGGGATACAGCCCCAGCCCATTAGCGTTGGGATCACCGGAACGCTGGTCAGTTCAGCAAACTGTTGTAACAGTGCAGCTGCGTCAGCATTAATTACCCCGCCCCCGGCAACAATCACCGGACGTTCGGCCTGGATTAACATTTCTACAGCTTTTTCGATCTGCATACGGCTGGCAGCAGGTTTGTAGACCGGCAGCGGTTCGTACATGTCAGGATCAAACTCGATTTCCGCAACCTGAACGTCGAACGGTAAATCCACCAGTACCGGACCCGGACGACCAGAACGCATCAGGTGAAATGCCTGTTGCAGCACGCGAGGCACCAGCGCCGCTTCACGAACTGTAACCGCCATTTTGCTGACCGGTTTAGCAATTGCTTCAATATCTACGGCCTGAAAATCTTCTTTATGCAGACGGGCGCGCGGTGCCTGGCCGGTAATGCACAGAATAGGAATGGAATCAGCAGAAGCGGAATAGAGCGCGGTGATCATGTCCGTGCCCGCAGGACCGGAAGTCCCCAGACATACGCCGATATTCCCTGCCGTTGCGCGGGTATAACCTTCCGCCATGTGCGAAGCACCTTCCACATGACGCGCCAGAATGTGACGAATACCGCCGTGCTTACGCATCGCTGAGTAGAACGGATTGATTGCAGCTCCCGGAACACCGAAGGCGGTAGTGATACCTTCTTTCTCCAGCACATACATTGCCGCGTCAACGGCTCTCATTTTTGCCATTTTATTCCTACCTCTATTTATTGGAAAATTTTTCCAACTTTCAAATTTTGTCAAAAAAACCCGCTCCGCAGAGCGGGATGCGACAGACATTATGGATGTGCTTTCAGTCCCAACGCCGTGCTGATATCGCGGGCGGTGTCTCTGACCAGCTCACCCTGACTGACAAAACGATCTTCTGTCAGTCTTGATGAAGGCCCGGAGATGGAGATAGCGGCAACAACACTACCGACATCATCGTAAATTGCTGAAGCTATGCAATTCAGACCTACAACATGCTCTTCTTTATCTACGGTATAGCCCAGTTCACGCGCTTGTTCCAGGTCCTTCAGCAAGGTGGGCATATCCACAAGCGTAGTTGGCGTAAACTGCTGCAAACCGGTTTGCAGAATGATGCTCATCAACTCCTCTTCCGCCAGCGGATAAAGCAGCGCTTTGCCCGCACCGGAAGCATGCAGTGGCAGACGACTGCCCAGTGGCGCACACATCCTGACCATCGATTTACACTCTAACTGACCAATTAATACCGCTTCATTGCCGTTACGGATCGCGACATTGACCGTTTCGCCGGAAAGTAACATCAGGCGGCGCATAAACGGCCCGGCGACGGAGAGGACATCGCGGTTATGGATGTACGCCGCACCGACGTTAAAGACACCTAATCCTATATGCCACCAGCCTAATTGACTGTCCTGATAGACAAAATCCGCTGCCTGTAAAACCTTCAGCAAGCGAAAGGTCGTGGAGAGCGGCAAATCCAGATTGAGAGAAATATCGCTAACCGACGAACTTCCCCCACTTTTTTCCAAATATTGCAGAATCGCAATTCCCCGCTCTAACGCCTGTGCGCCCTTCTGTGCCACAGGCTCCGCCTGTCCTGGCCTGCCGCGCCGTCTAACTTCCGTCATACCTACGTTAACTCCGACCTACAAGTGAGCATAAACAATGAACAATTAGTTTATCTTATGCAAGTCGGTTGCAGGCGTCACGCAAAACAGAGTTCCTGTTCAGGAATACTTTCAACATCACAGTTGTCACTGCCGCCGCGATCGATGGTCAGAAAATCGGTGACGCGCTGCCAGGCGAAAAGTGGGTGATGCCAGACGTTACGATGGTAATTCACTCCCTGTTCGCCGTTGGTGATAAACGCCCGCAGCGTTGACAGGTCTGGTTTGTCGTCACCTAACGCCACGACCACCACAAACACCTCACCTTTCATCGGGATAAAGGCCTGAGTACCCAGCGGATGACGTTCGAGTTCGTGAATGGTCAGCGGCAGATTCGCCGGTTGCGCGCGGTTAATGCTGATAAGCGTACGGTCTTGCTCAAGAATCTCAACCAGCGCCAAATCGTGGTAACGCTCCACCAGGCCATTGTTAATATGGAAAAAATCCCGTTGCTGCGTTTCGATTACGTCGCCATAAGCACTAAAGGCTTCCTGACTTAACGGTAATACCTGAAGTTTCATCTTTTTGTCCTTGTAACATAATTCCGTTCAACCACCGCCGACCGGTCAGCTTGGTTTCAATAACAGGCAATCTAAAACCTTAAGAGAACAACATCAATACAAAAGTTGGAATATTTTTCCAAAACTAGATTTAGTCCACAAATTGAACAGGGTTATCATGTAAAAATACTGATAAATCAGAGGATAAGAAAATCACGCAACTTGCGGATTTAAAAGGGGATACCTGAAGATGTTCGATCCAGAAACCTTGCGGACTTTCATTGCGGTTGCTGAAACAGGAAGTTTTTCAAAAGCGGCAGAACGATTATGTAAAACCACGGCGACGATCAGTTATCGCATTAAACTTCTGGAAGAGAATACCGGAGTAGCGCTGTTTTTCCGTACGACTCGCAGCGTGACGTTGACAGCGGCTGGCGAGCATCTACTTTCCCAGGCCAGAGACTGGCTGAGCTGGCTGGAAAGTATGCCAAGCGAGCTGCAACAGGTGAATGATGGCGTGGAACGCCAGGTGAATATTGTCATCAACAACCTGCTCTACAACCCCCAGGCCGTCGCCCAGTTGCTGGCGTGGCTGAATGAGCGTTACCCCTTTACCCAGTTTCACATCTCCCGACAAATCTATATGGGCGTCTGGGACTCGCTATTGTACGAAGGTTTTTCGCTGGCTATCGGCGTCACGGGAACTGAGGCGCTGGCAAATACCTTTAGTCTTGATCCCTTAGGATCGGTGCAATGGCGCTTTGTCATGGCGGCGGATCATCCGCTGGCGAACGTTGAAGAGCCGCTAACAGAAGCGCAGTTGCGGCGCTTTCCGGCGGTCAATATTGAAGACAGCGCCCGCACCTTAACCAAACGCGTCGCCTGGCGATTGCCAGGGCAAAAAGAGATTATTGTTCCCGATATGGAAACGAAAATCGCCGCCCATCTGGCGGGCGTTGGCATTGGTTTTTTGCCAAAATCGCTTTGCCAGTCAATGATCGATAATCAACAACTGGTCAGCCGGGTAATCCCAACGATGCGCCCTCCTTCGCCATTGAGTCTGGCATGGCGCAAATTTGGCAGCGGCAAAGCGGTAGAAGATATTGTGACCTTGTTTACCCAGCGCAGGCCGGAAATCAGCGGATTTTTAGAAATTTTCGGCAACCCACGCAGTTAAAAATCAAGTTTCCTTGCGCGTTGGCGCGTAAAATAGCGCGCAAGCTGATTTGAGGTTCACTTTTAACTATGCAAGAGAGACACACGGAACAGGACTATCGTGCCCTGCTGATTGCTGATACGCCCATTATTGATGTTCGCGCCCCTATCGAGTTTGAGCACGGCGCAATGCCCGCCGCTATCAATCTGCCGTTAATGAATAACGATGAACGCGCCGCCGTTGGCACCTGCTATAAACAGCAAGGCTCAGACGCAGCGCTGGCGCTGGGACATAAACTGGTGGCGGGTGAAATTCGTCAGCAGCGCATGGACGCCTGGCGGGCAGCGTGCCTGCAAAATCCGCAAGGTATTCTCTGCTGCGCCCGTGGCGGTCAGCGCTCACATATTGTGCAAAGCTGGTTGCATGCAGCGGGGATTGATTATCCGCTGGTGGAAGGCGGTTATAAGGCACTGCGCCAGACCGCGATTCAGGCGACTATTGAACTGGCACAAAAACCGATAGTGCTGATTGGCGGTTGTACCGGCAGCGGTAAAACGCTGTTAGTGCAGCAACAGCCGAACGGTGTTGATCTGGAAGGGTTGGCGCGTCATCGCGGTTCGGCGTTTGGTCGCACGTTACAACCACAACTTAGCCAGGCGAGTTTTGAAAACCTGCTGGCTGCCGAAATGCTAAAAACCGACGCCCGTCAGAATTTGCGCCTGTGGGTGCTGGAAGACGAAAGCCGGATGATCGGTTCGAATCACCTGCCGGAATGCCTGCGCGAGCGAATGACTCAGGCGGCGATTGCGGTGGTAGAAGATCCGTTTGAGATCCGTCTTGAGCGCCTGAACGAAGAGTATTTCTTGCGTATGCATCATGATTTTACCCACGCGTACGGCGACGAACAGGGCTGGCAGGAGTATTGCGAATACCTGCATCACGGACTTTCGGCGATTAAGCGTCGGCTGGGGCTACAGCGCTATAACGAACTGGCTGCAAGGCTGGATGCAGCACTGACAACGCAACTCACCACCGGCAGCACCGACGGTCATCTGGCCTGGCTGGTGCCGTTACTTGAAGAATATTACGACCCGATGTATCGCTATCAGCTTGAGAAAAAAGCGGAAAAAGTTGTCTTTCGCGGTGAGTGGGCGGAAGTGGCGGAATGGGTTAAGGCGCGGTAATGAGGGACGTATTTGTATTAGTCGCGACTTGATCTGACACATGGCCTTGAAAGGTTGAGAGTTACCGGTTTTGATATGAGTGTCGAATCCTTATCCAAAACAAGAGGTAACTCTCATGCTTCATACTGCCAATCCCGTCATCAAACACAAAGCCGGTTTGCTCAATCTGGCTGAAGAACTCAGCAACGTATCAAAAGCCTGTAAAATCATGGGCGTTTCGCGTGATACGTTTTATCGTTACCGCGAACTGGTCGCTGAAGGCGGTGTGGATGCGCAGATTAATCGTAGTCGCCGCGCTCCTAACCTTAAGAACCGTACCGATGAGGCAACTGAACAGGCTGTTGTTGATTACGCCGTCGCTTTCCCGACACATGGTCAGCACCGGGCCAGCAACGAGCTGCGTAAACAGGGGGTTTTTATCTCCGACAGTGGTGTCCGTTCTGTCTGGTTACTCCATAACCTTGAGAATCTCAAAAGACGATACTGAACAAATTTTATCAGGTGACGTTCCGTAAAAAGTTGTATGGAGTTCTCGATGCAGTCGGCGCGACTATCAGTACCCCCGCTGAACCCTGGACTATCGGGCCGCCGTACTGGGGCATGTCACCCTGGCGTGCCGCTGGTTTTCCGCTAATGGTTTATTTCCTCTTTCTTTCCCGGCAAGAATTTATTTTAATCCGGAAGGATTATTTATTTTCAGATAGGGACTCACATTAAACACGTAACATTTTAATTAATGCATGGCTGAATATGTATTACACAATGTCAGATATCGTAAAAGACCAGTGCAATTCTATGTAAACTCTCTGACTGTTCATTTTATTTGTTGTTTCAGGGTCGGAACTCACCCTCAATAAACAACTGAATACGAGTAGATATTCATCGTCTGAGCTATATGGCTTTACACAATAGCCGACATGTCTTTTCTCAGTCAGGAATTTTACTTTTCCTCACTACGAAGTTGACGACTTCGATATGGGATAGACTCTTAATTCAAGCAATTACTCTGCACAAGCATCAGGCAATCCAGCTCCAATATTTGTTATAAAATAATGCGTAACATTAATTTCACCAACAAAAAAAAGGTTTACACCATCCCCTTGCCCTGGTATCTTACCATATTTACACCACACTTTTTTTGTATCTGGATCATTCTTTGATACGATTTTCGCCACTTGTTCCCTGGCCCTCACTGTCAATGTTTTCTTAAACCTACCCCCATCATCATTTGTTAGGGAAAAATAAGGAAAAAATAATCATCTTCTACATTTGTGTATATTGATATATCCACCGCTACGTGCGGAAAAAAATCTGGGAGCCATGTAAAAACTCCATCATTTTCTGGTATTGCCATATAGTTTATGTAATGTTTACTTACAAGAGATTCATCTTTGTATAAATAAAGATAAGTAATTACGCATAAAACAACAATGATTATAATAGCAAAAATAAATATTATCATCTTTGATATATTACTTGAGATAGCCAGCATCTTGTAAAGCCTTTATCGTTTTTTTATGCTCTGGATTAATATAATCACTACATCTATCTGAGCAATCTGTTGTTGATGGACATGTCAACCCATGGTCATTTACAGCCAAGTCTTTTTTATTATCTTCAATCATTTCAGAATGGGATAGCTTTACTTTTCTGCCGTACATACCGAACAGATTTAACCCGTAATCTCTAATCTCTTTTTCATAACCCAGCCCTTTCGCCGATCGGCTAACACCAGCGTCATTTAATTTAGACACTCGACAAAATGCCATACAATGGAAAAATTGATCAGTCCCACCTAAATTTAATCTCTTCATATCTTCATAAGTATCAGATAATATATCCCATGCTCTTTGATGGTTTAGTTGATCTTTTCTTCTTATTAGCGCTACATCTGCGGGACTTAACCCTAATGGATCAATACCATTCACCGGATTCAGCGGATACGCATACAGACTCCATCCCCCCTCCAGCCCTATCGGGTCCTGAGTGATATACCGCCCCTGCAACGGATCGTAGTACCGGTTCCGGTTGTAGTACAGCCCCGACTCCTTATCATACTGCTGCCCCGGCAGCCGGTACGGCTGGTGCAGGTGATGCGGGTTCTCTTCATTCAGCTGGTTGCCCCACTCATCATACTCCCCGCTCCACGCAATGTTTCCATCCGCATCCATCAGCGCCAGCATTATTTACTATGTAGGAAATTCAAAACACATCCATTTTTCTTATTAATTTCTATAATAAATACACCACCCGCAACTTCATAAGGTAACTTTGCTCCCTCAACAACCCAACTATCTGGTAGTTCCGTAATTAAATATGGTTTTTCTTCTTCTGCAATCCGTTCGCCATAGCGATACCTAACATATATTTCAGCTAATTGTATCGCCATTGTTTCAGTTTTTACCGTATTTTTAACAGAGTATTTATCTAAATGTAATTTTTCCACATACCTCATAAAAATAATGTTTTCATCAGAACCGTAAACAGCTGTCTCATTACAGGCAAATAGTATAAAAAATGAAAGCATCGAAAATATTGAACTATATTTCATTGAATCTCCTTATAGGCCCCACTAATAAAAGCACTAAAATTAATCATGATACGGTATGCATACTGAACTCAATCCCGGGACACTATTTCTGATAAAAATATATTCTCCTTTATTATTAAGCGCCTCAAATCGTCCATCAGGTGTTGCGAGATAAAATGCTTCAAGATTATTATCTTTACTTCTTACAAGATTTTTATCGCTACTTGAAAAAAATTCATCAACATAATCGCCATGACTATCTGCACCGTGAGTATGATAAGCAGCAACTCTATCTGTACCTGTGGGACATTTTCTTTTCAGAGGATATGACTCCTTTCTTAAATTATCAGTTTCTGCCTTAGATGCAAAATATTTTCCATTAGTATCTTTACAGACAATACCAGAGTATTCCATATCATTACATAGAGATCTATTCTGCGTTTCTTTCAAAGCATCTAACGCAGCATCTGCAGTACTATCAAATTTACTTGGTCCTATTATACGTGAAAGAACACCACAAACTCCCCCCGTACATGCTCCAGATCTGGCATCATCCCAAGTCTGCAATAATCCCATAGGGTCAATTTGTTGTAGTGGATTTAAAGGATACTGATATAAATTCCATCCCCCTTTCAACCCCATCGGGTCCTGAGTAATATACCGCCCCTGCAACGGATCGTAGTACCGGTGACGGTTATAGTACAGCCCTGATTCCTCATCATGCTGCTGCCCTGGCAGACGGTACGGCTGATACACATGATGCGGGTTCTCCTCATTAAGCTGGTTGCCCCATTCATCATATTCCGCGCTCCACGCCGTATTGCCGTCTTCGCTGATAAGCGCCAGCGGCAGTCCCCGGTGGTCGCAGTGATAAAGATGAGCTTTTCGCGCCGGTGTGTATTCCGGCTCCACCTGTCTGGCCAGTTGCTCCACCGT
>OBWP01000022.1_pt1 | contig 153664 bp, 158 predicted proteins | sample 1476501 | NCBI WGS metagenome assembly OBWP01 (sample SAMEA2580123, study PRJEB22360) | human gut metagenome | biome: human gut; feature: human-associated habitat; material: faeces | place: Denmark | collected 2008/2010 | reverse complement strand
CCAGTGGCCACACGGCGATTATCACCACAGTGAAACCGTCATTCACCGTTATGGTACCGGCGCAATGGTGTTGTGCTGGCACTGCGACAACCAGCTGCGCGACCAGACCTCCGAATCACTCGGGCAACTTGCTCACCAAAACCTGTTTGCATGGATGATTGACGTCATACGCCATGCAATGAATGGCTCGCAGGAACGGGAATTATCGCTGGCTGAATTATCCTGGTGGGCGGTCCGCAATCAGGTGGCGGACGCGCTACCGGAAGCGGTATTACGTCGTTCGCTGGGGTTGCGTGCGGAAAAAATCCGCTCAATGTACCGTGAAAGCGACATCGTACCGGGAGAGCAGATCGCCACCAGCATACTGAAGCAGCGCACAAAAAATCTTGCGCCGCTGCCTCACGCCCACCAGCAAAACCCGCCACAGGAAAAGACGGTGGTCAGCATTGCCGTTGATCCGGAGTCACCGGCTCAGTATCTCCAGCGCCAGAAATCACAACGGGAAGAGATGCCTGTATACACGCGTTGGGTAAAAACGCAGAAATGCATGACGTGTGGCAATCAGGCAGATGATCCGCATCACATCATTGGTCATGGACTGGGAGGGATGGGAACAAAGGCTGATGATTTGTTTGTTATTCCGCTGTGCCGTAAATGCCATAGCGAACTACACGCCGGGGTAAAAGATTTTGAAGAAAAACACGGCAGCCAGCTGTTGTTGCTGATTCGTTTTTTAATGCACGCGAGAAATTCGGGTGTTCTGAAGTGGAAAGCATAAATGACTGAACGCATAGAATTTGTTTTGCCTTACCCGCCAACGGTGAACACTTACTGGCGACGTCGTGGCAGCACATATTTTGTATCAAAAGCCGGGGAGCGTTATCGCCGGGCAGTGGCGCTTATTGTTCGCCAGCAGCGGCTGAAATTAAGCCTGTCCGGAAGGCTGGCGATAAAGGTGATTGCAGAGCCACCGGATAAGCGTCGTCGCGACCTGGACAATATCCTGAAAGCACCGCTGGATGCGCTGACGCATGCGGGAGTGTTAATGGACGATGAGCAGTTTGATGAAATCAATATTGTTCGTGGTCAGCCAGTATCTGGTGGACGTCTGGGGGTGAAGATTTACCCCATAATGCATGAAGAGCAGGTCAAAAAATGAAACTGGAAGATTTACCGAAATACTACTCCCCAAAATCCCCCGGCCTGACCGATGCATCGGCCTCAACGTCAAAAGATGCGCTGAGTATCACTGATGTGATGGCCGCGCAGGGCATGACACAGAATCGGGCTGAGATGGGTTTTTCTGCGTTCCTGGGGAAAATGGGCATCAGTATGAATGACAGGGCGCGGGCAACAGAATTACTGGCAGATTATGCACTCAGTCGGTGCGATCGTGTGGCGGCGTTGAGAAAACTTCCGGCAGAAATAAAACCGGTAGTGATGCGCATTATGGCTTCGTATGCGTTTGAAGATTATGCCCGTAGCGCGGCGAGCAAAAAACAGTGCCCCTGCTGTCACGGAAAAAAATTTATTGAAAGCGAGGTTTTTACAAACAAGATCCAGTATCCGGATGGTAAGCCACCAGTGTGGGCAAAGTGCACAAAAGGCGTGTATCCGTCTTACTGGGAAGAATGGAAAAAAGTCAGGGAGGTGGTAAAAGTTGCCTGTCCGGAGTGTGGCGGAAAGGGTGAGGTTTCCACCGCCTGTAAGGATTGCCGTGGGCGTGGTGTCGCCATTCATCGTGAAGAGTCGGTAAAACGTGGTATGCCTGTTATCAGAGACTGCCAGCGTTGTGGTGGTCGTGGCTGTGAAAGGCTGCCATCAACGGAGGCATTTAATGCCATATGCAAAGTGACGAGTGCTATCACGCTTGATACGTGGAAAAAATCAGTGAAACGCTTTTACGATACGTTGGTGGTTCGGTTTGACATTGAAGAGGCATGGGCGGAGCGGCAGTTAAAGAGGGTAACGCGATAGTGTTGTTGATTTTTCCCGAATCTGTGGTAAATTTGCTCTAACGATGGGCGTTTTATGCCTGACGTTAGAAGATTTTTTACACCCCGCCGCCTGGCGGGTTTTTTATGACTGAAATCGCGTCAGTACAGTAAACGCGCTGGTGGCGGTGAATACCTGTCTTTCAGCTTGCTGGCTTTTTCGACAAGAGTTATTGGTGTGTCACGTTAACCGGAAAAGGGAAAAAGACATGCTAAAACAGCAGGATATGACAGAAACCGCCAGAGTAGTGTTTAATGAATTAAGCGTTACCGAACCGGCGACAGTCGGGGAGATTGCACAGAATACTTACCTTTCACGCGAACGCTGCCAGTTAATACTGACCCAGCTGGTTATGGCGGGTCTGGCAGACTATCAGTTCGGTTGTTACAGACGCCTTCCGCAGTGAAGGCTTTTTTATTTGTGGTAAATGGGCGGCTGGTGGGTGTTAGGGGCACCCACCAGCCATCTGCTCATGCGTTGGGTTCACAAGCAAACCTCAGGCCCACTGCTTTGCGCAAAAGCAGAATGAGCCTATCAGAGACAGGCTTAATGATCCATGCTTAATACTGTAAAAATATCCAGTTGTGAGTTAATCAACGCCGACTGCCTGGAATTTATCCGGTCGTTACCCGAAAATTCTGTTGACCTGATAGTCACGGACCCGCCGTACTTTAAAGTGAAGCCTGAGGGCTGGGATAACCAGTGGAAGGGCGACGATGATTACCTGAAGTGGCTGGACCAGTGTCTGGCGCAGTTCTGGCGGGTGCTGAAACCTGCCGGAAGTCTTTACCTGTTCTGTGGTCATCGCCTGGCATCTGATATCGAAATCATGATGCGTGAACGCTTCAGTGTGCTGAACCATATTATCTGGGCGAAGCCGTCCGGACGCTGGAACGGATGCAACAAGGAAAGCCTGCGGGCGTATTTCCCCGCCACAGAGCGCATTCTGTTCGCGGAACATTATCAGGGGCCGTATCGTCCGAAAGATGCCGGGTATGCGGCGAAGGGCAGTGCACTGAAACAGCATGTGATGGCCCCGCTGATTTCTTACTTTCGTGATGCGCGCGCGGCCCTGGGGATAACGGCAAAACAGATTGCAGATGCCACAGGAAAGAAAAACATGGTGTCGCACTGGTTCAGTGCCAGTCAGTGGCAGCTACCGAACGAAAGCGATTATCTGAAATTACAGTCGCTGTTTGCCCGGGTGGCAGAAGAGAAACATCAGCGCGGTGAACTGGAAAAGCCCCACCACCAGCTGGTGGATACGTATACGTCACTGAACCGGCAGTATGTGGAGCTGCAGAGTGAATATAAGCATCTGCGGCGGTATTTTGGTGTGACGGCGCAGGTGCCGTACACGGATGTGTGGACACATAAACCGGTGCAGTTCTATCCCGGGAAACATCCGTGCGAAAAACCGGCAGAAATGCTGCAGCAGATAATCAGCGCAAGCAGTCGTCCGGGTGACCTGGTTGCAGATTTTTTTATGGGCTCAGGTTCAACGGTAAAAGCGGCACTGGCGCTCGGGCGTCGTGCGATTGGCGTTGAACTGGAGACCGGACGTTTTGAGCAGACAGTCAGGGAAGTTCAGGATTTAATCGTTTGAAACGGATGAGATTGCAGAATTAATTACGCACCATTATTATTCTGCTCCCGGCCCTTTAGCTCAGTGGTGAGAGCGAGCGACTCATAATCGCCAGGTCGCTGGTTCAAATCCAGCAAGGGCCACCATCACATACCGCCATTAGCTCATCGGGATAGAGCGCCAGCCTTCGAAGCTGGCTGCGCGGGGTTCAAGTCCCCGATGGCGGTCCATTATCTGCATCATGCGTTGTTAGCTCAGCCGGACAGAGCAATTGCCTTCTAAGCAGCTGTGGTTGCACTCCTGTTGTTTCTGGTGGTGATGGTGGACTTCAGCAGCCGGATAATGTCGGTGCTGTCTGATGGTGTTTTGGTGGCGGGTGTGTGGTTGTTGCTTTCCCGTTGCTGAAAAAGAAAGCATCAGGCGATTAGCAGGGTATCAGTTACCCGTTGAAATTTTTAAATACCTCACAATTCCACAGCTTGATGATTGTCTGGCTGCCGGAGAATTTGTTAAAAATTACATCGCATGGTGAATCCCCCTGTGCGGAGGGGCAATCAGCGAGTAGGTATATGGGATAATCGCGGATTCAGGTGCTGGTACTGAATTCACCGGGAGGCACCCGGCACCATGCAATGGCACATAGCGCCACTCTCCAGCCCCTCTCCGGAGGGGCTGTTTATATTGATTTTGTCAGATGTGAGTAAACTCCTTATGGACTTTGTTGTTTTAGTCCATAAGGACATATTTGCAGAGTGCAACGGTTATTAAAGCATTCATTCAATACGTTATCTGTATTTGTAGGGCATTCCTGGCTGTTTTTGATTAAATTCCAGAATGTTTTATTGAATGGCACTACGTTGTAAATGGTTACAGGTAGCACTTTGTTATTGAGCATGATGCCTGTGTGAGTCAGTGTAAATATACTTTCAGGAGGTAAGAAAGCATCCGATTGATACCAGATTATTAATTTTATTTTACTCCATATGACTGAAAAAGATATTCCGCATGATGGCTGGATAACTGTATCAATCACAATCCACTTCATTTAGTTTCCTTGTTTATGCCTTGCTGGTGATGTTCTGAAAAGTATAAATGATATTTTTGATTGTAAACCATAGAGCAGAATTATTTTTCTGATGTTGTTTATTGTTTATTTAAATGCAGGGTGGTTTATATCTCGTCTTGTAGTTTATCCATGCATATCTGCTTGATGATGAGGTTTTTATTTAAGGTATGGTTTTGTTTTTTTTCTGTATTACATGTCAGGTATTTTAAAGAATCATTTTTCAGATGGTGGAAAGAACCATGGCATTTAAACACTATGATGTTGTCAGGGCGGCGTCGCCGTCAGATCTTGCGGAAAAGCTGACACATAAACTGAAAGAGGGCTGGCAGCCGTTTGGTAGTCCGGTGGCCATAACCCCTTATACCCTGATGCAGGCGATTGCAGCAGAAGGTGATGTGGTCGTCAGTGGTGCAACTGAGCCGGAGTGGTACTACGTCATCGTACTGGCCGGGCAGTCCAATGCCATGGCTTACGGTGAAGGGCTTCCGCTTCCGGATTCATACGATGCGCCCCATCCGCGCATTAAGCAACTGGCCCGTCGTAACACAGTGACTCCCGGTGGCGAAGTATGCGTATTTAACGACATCATTCCTGCTGACCATTGTCTGCATGATGTTCAGGATATGAGTACGATTAACCATCCCCGGGCTGACCTGAGCAAAGGGCAGTACGGTTGTGTCGGACAGGGCTTACATATTGCCAAAAAACTGCTTCCGTATATCCCTAATAATGCGGGGATCCTGCTGGTACCATGCTGTCGTGGTGGTTCGGCATTCACCAAGGGCACGGAGGGGACATTCAGCGAGTCCACGGGGGCCAGTCAGGATTCGGCTCGCTGGGGAGTGGGTAAGCCGTTATATCAGGATCTGCTTTTCCGCACGAAGGCAGCATTGCAGAAAAACCCGAAAAACGTTTTGCTGGCGATATGCTGGATGCAGGGGGAATTTGACATGAGCGCTGCCACCTACGCACAGCAACCGGACCTGTTCACGGCCATGCTGAAGCAGTTCCGTACTGACCTTTCCGGATTTAACGCGCAGTGCCATGGCGGCAGTGCTGCAGTTGTACCGTGGATTTGTGGCGACACGACGTATTACTGGAAAAACACATACGGCACACAGTATGACTCCGTCTACGGCGCGTACAAAAACAGGGAGAGCGACAACGTTTTCTTTGTGCCGTTCATGACCGACGGTAACGGCAACAACACGCCCACCAACTTACCGGCAGAAGACCCGGATATTGCTGATGCAGGTTATTACGGCGCGCAATCCCGTAGTAATGGTAATTGGGTATCGTCAAATCGTCCGACACATTTCAGTTCATGGGCGCGCAGGGGCATTATTTCGGATCGCCTGGCAACCGCTATTCTGAACGCAGTTGGTCGAACCAGCGCCTTCATCAGCGGTACCGCACCGGAGATTAAACCCTCGCCCGGCGGCGACACGCCATCGGGGCCGTCTGATGGTGACACATCCGTTCGTACAGTCTCCCTGCTGCCGACAGCCGGAGAGGCTGCTGCGCAGGGCTGGACCATCACCGGCGGCAGTGTTGCGCTGGAAGATGGTGTGTTTAAGGTTACCAAGCAGAGCAATAAAACCTGGTCCCTGATGCATCCGGTGGATGACGCAGTCTCCCTGCTGACACGGGGTGGCAGACTGAGCTGTAAGTTTCGACTGTCAGGCGCACTGACCAACAACCAGTTCGGTCTGGGAATTTATCTGTATACCGATGTAGCGTTACCTGACGTCGTGGCGATGACCGGGACTGGTAACCCGTTCCTGATGTCGTTCTTCACCCAGACCACAGACGGCAAACTGAATCTGATGCATCACAAGAAAGCCGGAAACACAAAGTTGGGCGAGTTCGGGAATTACAGTAACGACTGGCAGACGCTGGAGCTGGTGTTCACCGCCGGCAGTGCCACGGTTACTCCGAAACTGAATGGAGTGGCTGGCCCGGCATTCCAGGTCATAAAAGACAGTCTGACACTGGGGCTGAATGCGCTGACGCTGACGGATATTACCAAAAATGCAGCGTATGGCGTTGAGATAGAAAGTCTGGTGCTGGAGATAAATGCACCGGCATCATCATAAAAAGTGAGCCAGTCAAATGGAAGGTATCGTTAAACTCACCGGTAGTGTCAGTGGGTCGTCTGAGATGCCTGCATGAGTTATCAGAGCCATCAGTACTTAACTGGTGGCTTTTTTTATTGTTGTCAGCTTCCGGATAACGGGAGACGGGGTATGTACCAGATGGAAAAAATCACAACAGGTGTGTCATACACCACGTCAGCGGTGGGAACGGGCTACTGGTTCCTGCAGTTGCTGGACAGGGTTTCCCCGTCTCAGTGGGCGGCAATAGGCGTGCTGGGGAGTCTGCTGTTTGGGCTGCTGACATATCTGACTAACCTGTATTTCAAAATCAGAGAGGACCGTCGTAAGGCGGCACGGGGAGAGTAATTCAATGACTCAAAACTATGAACTGATTGTGAAAGGGATCCGCAATTTTGAGAATAAAGTTACGGTAACTTTAGCGTTACGGGACAAAAAACGCTTTGACGGTGAAATTTTTGACCTGGACATCTCGCTGGACCGTGTTGAAGGTGCCACGCTGGAGTTTTATGAGGCAGCAGCCAGAAGGAGCATCAGACAGGTCTTCCTGGATGTTGCTGCCGGGTTATGTGAAGGGGATGAGCAGTCGCCGGAAAAGCGCCCCGTAATTTTAGAGGCGCAGAATGTATGGATAACCTACAAAGGAAAGCTACCGGGAATAATTACTGGTTCTCTGAAGACTCCTCCGGAATCACAACCTTAAGTCACTGACCGGAACAGATAAACCTGTCCGTGGGCAGAAACCGATAAATCCTGATAAATATCCATGAACACCAAAATCAAATACGGCTTGTCGGCTGCCGTTCTGGCGCTGATTGCCGCTGGTGCGCCTGCGCCTGACATTCTCGACCAGTTTCTGGATGAAAAGGAAGGTAACCACACCACGGCATACCGTGATGGCGCGGGTATCTGGACCATCTGCCGCGGTGCCATCCTGGTGGATGGCAAACCTGTCGTTCCGGGCATGAAGTTGTCGAAGGAAAAATGCGACCGGGTTAACGCCATTGAGCGTGATAAGGCGCTGGCATGGGTGGAGAAAAACATCAGAGTGCCATTGAGTGAACCCCAGAAAGCGGGGATCGCGTCATTCTGTCCGTACAACATTGGCCCCGGTAAGTGTTTTCCGTCGACGTTTTATAAACGAATTAATGCAGGTGATCGCAGGGGAGCGTGTGAGGCGATTCGCTGGTGGATTAAGGACGGTGGCAGGGACTGCCGTATTCGCTCAAATAACTGTTACGGTCAGGTATCCCGTCGTGACCAGGAGAGCGCGCTGGCGTGCTGGGGAATCGACAGATAAGCAGAATATTTTGCTAATAAATGACGTTGGCCAAGGCGGACGGATAACACGAAATCCTGCGAACTGGCAAAATGTAAGTGAATAAAAGTAAAAACCCCGTTTGTTGGCAGCAAGCGGGGTTTTGTTTTTATGGCAGTAAGCTATGGGAGGCTGCCTTGATTGATTTTAGCAAACTGATTAGGGAGTTGCGACTCATGATTAGTCAATTACCAAACTGGAAATTTTTGCTGGTCTGGAGCATCCCTTTTTTATGGGTAGTATCCCAGTTAATTGTGGCAATTAAGGGGTAGCTATGTCAGACAAACTCATAACGCCGGCAAAGGTCCTGTGTGTGATTGTCGGTATTTCATTTTCACTAATGCTGGTTGCTCTTTTTCTGTCCCTCGCCTGGGTGATGTTGTCTTCGTCGGGGCTGCTGGGGTGACAGTGACTGATGACATCAGCAGAGCGCTGGCTTTTGCTATTAAGTGGGTGGCTGTTGGTATTGCTGTGTCTCCGATGCTGTATGGGCTGGCAAAACTGGTCATTGCGCTGAAATCGTGAACTTTAAAAAGATGAGTGCTGAACTTATTCGGGCAATGGCATTTGCCATTCGTATTGTGGCCATTGCTGTTCTGGTCTGGGCAATCCGTTGGTGGTGATATGAACCGTGTTCTGTGTGTGGTGATTATTGTCCTGCTGGTAGCCTGTGGTGTGCTTAGTCTGGGGCTGAATCATTACCGCGATAACGCCATCACCTACAAAGCGCAGCGCGATAAAAAAGTCAGTGAGCTGAAACTGGCGAACGCGACAATTACTGATATGCAGATACGCCAGCGTGATGTCGCTGAACTTGATGCCAGATACTCGAGGGAATTAGCCGATGCGAGAGCTGAAAATGAAACTCTGCGTGCTGATGTTGCCGCTGGTCGTAAGCGCCTGCGGATCAACGCCACCTGCTCCGGTACCGTGCGTGAAGCCACCGGCACCTCCGGCGTGGATAATGCAACCGGCCCCCGACTGGCAGACACCGCTGAACGGGATTATTTCATCCTCAGAGAACGGTTGATGACAATGCAGAAGCAGCTGGAAGGGGCACAGGACTATATCCGCACTCAGTGCCTGAACTAAGTTTTGCTGATGCGCCGTATCGTCGCTGTATTCCCTCATTAACAGAGACCGCAGCCCGACAGGGAGACTCCTCTGCGCGAGTGTGCGGGGATAATCAAAAACGATACACACCGGGGTTTACCGCGTTAACGGAGCGCGGCGTTGTCCCCTCATAGTCGCCAGTCCGGTGCGATGGTGGAAGAAACAGGACGATGTGTTACCTCGCAAGCCCTGTTATGTCATGTGTCTGATTTGTGATTTAAGTCGGATAATTGTCGTTGCCATTAAGCAGAGGATTGATGACCGACAGGGCGGCATTGTTAGAATAAGACTTATTCTTATCTGTGCGGGGAATGAAAATGAAAAGAAATCTTCCGTTAATTATTTTGTTGTCTTCTCTGGTTATGGGCTGTACGCAACATAAAACAGATATGCCCCGACAGTTGGTTAAGGCATTACCACAATATCCGGCCTATGCAGCGGCAAATTATATAAAGGGACGGGTTGATGTGAGGTTTGATATTGGTGCTGATGGTACTGTCACCCGAATTGAGTTTATTCGTTCAGAGCCGCACCATCTGTTTGATGAGCAGGTTGTAAAGGCGATGGCAAAATGGCGATTTGAGAAGGACAGGCCGTGTAAAGGCGTGAAGAAAACGTTTATCTTTAGTCCTTCTGCACACTGATTATTTCATCAGAAATTAATTATCACTCTGTTGTTATTCTGTACATCCCGGCAGGGTAAGTATTGTTCCGTCGGATATGAAGATGAAATATTGTTGGAGGACAGTGGGTACCTGCTCCTGTAACCGAACGTTCATTTCTCGTTATTTGTCATGCTGGCCGGGCGCAGATGCGTTGCATCTGTTGCCAGCCTTCTCCTGCAGGCTTCAATAACCCACGCTGAAAAGTTACCGGACCCTTTATGCTCAAGGGCGATGTTGATCTGTTCAATCATGTGATTGGGGAAACGGATATTGCGGGTTGTGGTTCTGCGGGTACGGTTTTTCGATGACATATTTATTTCCTTTACTGATTGCCATATGACGGGGATTTTACATGGCTGAGCTTCGTACACTCCAGAGCAGAATCAAAACACTGAATACCCGACGGGTGAATATTCTGAAGGGTGAACAGCGTCGTGTCAGTGGCAGTGCACGTGTTTCCCTCAAGCGTCATATCTGGCTCAGGGACGCCGGGCAGTGCCGTCTCTGTGGTCGTGTGGTTGACCTCTGTGACAGTGAACTCGATCACCGAATTGCACTTCAGTTCGGTGGTGGTAATGAGGAGACGAATCTCTGGACGCTCTGTACCGAATGCCATCGACAAAAGTCTGCTCGTGAAGCGGCGAGTGATATGCCGGACCCGACGCTGCCGGAGGTGTCCGGAGGTAGTGGCAGAGAGGACGACATCATCGGACTGTAACCCGACCCCGGGGGGGTATCATCCGGCGTAAAAAACGATCGCTTTGGACACCGCGCCCCCTCTCACGCAGAGAAAAAATTCCCGTTTCAGGGCAGTTAACATGTTAACTGGCTGCCCGGGCATTTTTGCGGTTTTTATCTTTATTATTCAGTTTGTTGTGCGGAAAAAATGTTAACAGGCTTTTTCAGCAAATGTTAACCAGGCAGCAGTTAACATTTGCGGCATGAGACGCCGGGAAAAATGGGCTGAACCATACCCGGCTGAGTGCGTTCTGGACCCGGGAGGAGGCTGTGCTGACAACGCAAAAACGAAAATTTGCGCTGGCGCTCATGTCCGGGAAAAACAAAACAGCGTCAGCCATTGCCGCCGGTTATTCGGCGAAGACCGCCAGGGTTAAAGGCTCGCAGCTGGCAAAAGATCCTGAGGTGCTTGCGTTTATAGCCCGTAAACAATGCGAGACGGTGGAGGTGGATGAGGTTCCTGTTTACCGGCAGAAAAAATCAGAGCAGGAGGATAAACCCCGTCGCCGTGAGGCGGCTGCAATACCACAGCCGGACGAAAACAATCTGGAGATGCCACCGTCCGCGGTGATGTCTCCTGGTATTGAATATATGGAGGATGGTCTTCCCGATCCGGTGAAAGCCATGGGGCGGATCCTGGTGGAAAACCTCTGCATTGATCCGAAACTGGCACTGGATGCGGCCTGGCGTCTGGCGCAGTTCACGCACCATAAAAAAGGGGATACCGGGAAAAAATCGGCAAAAGATGATGCCGCGAAAAAAGCGGCTAACCGTTTTGCGGTGCCACCGCCACCCCGACTGGTGGTGAATAACGATAATGAGGGCAACGGATGATACCTGTATGGAGCACAGCCTGCCCGGACTGGGCAGAGCGCCTGAAAAAGGGGCTGTCGATTATTCCGGATCCGATTTATCCGGACGAGGCCGCACATGCCCTGGCGATTTTTAAACAACTGCGGATTGTGGATGCACCTGGTAGCCCTACGTTCGGGGAGTCCTGTGCACCGTGGGTGTTTGACCTGGTGGCGGCCCTGTTTGGCTCCTACGATGCGCAGACCGGTGTACGCCATATCAAGGAAGTTTTTATCCTTATCCCCAAGAAAAACTCGAAGTCCACGCTGGCCGCGGGGATCATGATGACTGCACTGTTACTGAACTGGCGGCAGGCGGCGGGTTACACGATTCTGGCCCCGACTGTGGAGGTGGCGGCCAACGCCTTCAAGCCATATTCATGTTCCGCGTGATGGTCGTGACTACGATCCGGATGTTCTGCAGAAGGCGGTTCTGGATGCGGTGAGTGCCCTGCCGGCTCCGCAGGACGGGCGTGATGCCACGGCTCTGGAAATACTCCCCGCCATTGACGATCAAAAATCCTTTCCCCGGGGCACGTATGCCACACACCAGGGCGGACTCTGGCGGGCGTATGAAAAAACGCACGGGATGCGGGGATGGGAATGCCTGGTTGACGGGGTGGCGGATATTGACGTCAGCATGACGGGTGAGCGGTTGTTCTCTGTGGTGGTCCGGCAGAGCAGTGGCCAGCGTACGGAAAAAACATTTTCCCTGCCGGTGATGCTCTACCGCGGTGTGTTCAGAGCCGGTGAAACCTACCACCCCGGCGATACGGTGACGTGGGGGGGCTCGCTGTGGCACTGCAACAGTATGACCGAAGATAAACCCGGAGAAGCTCATTCATCAGCCTGGACCCTGGCTGCAAAACGTGGGCGGGATGCAGGAGGCTGAAAATGACGGCATTACTGACACTGGAAGAGATCAAGGCACATCTGCGTGTCGACCATGACGCGGATGATGACATGCTGATGGACAAGGTTCGTCAGGCTACCGCCGTGCTGCTGGCCTACATTCAGGGCAGCCGGGATAAAGTGATCCGTGAGGACGGTGAACTGATCCCGGGCGAGGCATTAACCCGGATGAAGGGGGCTGCCATGCGACTGACCGGGATGCTGTACCGGAATCCGGATCTTGCGGAGCGGGAAGAACTGCTTCAGGGGGAGCTGCCGTTTTCTGTTTCCGTGCTGATTTACGATTTGCGTTGTCCGACGGTGTTATGAGGAGGGGGAATGGCAATATCTGCAGGTCGTCTGACACAGATGATAAGTGTTCTGAACCCGGTGTTAACCCGTAACGCTGCCGGAGAAATGACGGAAGAATGGGTGTCATGCGGGAAAATTCATGCGGATATCCGAGGCAGGAGCAGCCGGGAGCGGATGCAGTCCGGTGCGGAAATGGCGCAGGCGGAAATCCGCATCTGGGTGCGCGGTCAGTCCGGTCGGGAAATCACGGCAGCGTCACGACTTCATGTGCTGAGTGGTCCATGGCGTGACCGGATCCTGAACGTTGTCGGGCTGCCCGTGCCGGATGCGACCGGCGGGCGTCTGGAAATTCTCTGTCGGCTGGGAGGGGAAAAATGATCGAAACCCTGCTGGATTTTTCGGGGCTGGAGGACATCAGCCGCGATTTGCAGCTTCTGAGTGGTGCGGAAAATAACCGGGTGCTGCGTGAGGCAACCCGTGCGGGTGCGAATGTGCTGAAAGAAGAAGTGGTGTCACGGGCACCGGTACGCAGGGGAAAACTGCGCCGCAATGTGGTGGTCCTTTCCCGGCGCTCCCGCGATGGCGGGATGGAATCCGGTGTCCATATCCGTGGTGTTAATCCGGACACCGGTAACAGCGATAACACCATGAAGGCGGATAACCCGCGCAATGCTTTCTACTGGCGGTTTGTGGAAATGGGGACCGTGAATATGCCACCGCACCCGTTTGTGCGCCCGGCGTTTGATGTGCGCAGTGAACAGGCAGCTCAGGTGGCGATTGCGCGGATGAACCGGGCCATTGATGAGGTACTGAGACGATGACGGAGGCGGATTTGTATCCTCATCTGGCGCATCTTGCCGGCGGGCAGGTGTACCCGTATGTGGTCCCCCTGCTGGATGGCAGGCCGTCGGTGGCGCTTCCGTGGGTGGTTTTCAGCCTGATTTCATCGGTGTCTGCGGACGTGATGGGCGGGCAGGCGGAGTCCTCAGTGTCGGTGCAGATAGACGTTTATGCCGGGACTGTGACGCAGGCGCGTCAGATACGTCAGGACGCCCGTGAAGCCATAATGCTGCTGGCCCCGGGATCCGTCAGTGAAATGCAGGACTATATTCCGGAAAACCGCTGTTACCGTGCAACCCTGGAGTTTCAGGTCACGGTGTGACTTTTTCTTTTTTTCTACAAAACCCATACCCCGCCGCGTGCGGGTTTTTTATTATCAGGAGGCAGAATGTCTGCTTTGTATGAACGCTCACAGCTGACGCAGGTGATGATTTCATCTGCCCCGGCGACTGCTGAAACTATGGATAAGGCGGAATATCTGCGCCTGGACTGCACCATCAAGGAAGTCCAGTTCACCGCCGGTCAGAAACAGGATATTGATGTGACCACGCTCTGCTCCACCGAGCAGGAGAACATCAACGGTCTGGGGGCGTCGTCTGAGATTTCCATGTCGGGTAATTTTTATCTGAATCAGGCCCAGAACGCCCTGCGTGATGCCTATGACAATGACGCGTTGTATGCGTTTAAGGTGCTGTTTCCGTCCGGTAAGGGCTTTAAGTTCCTGGCGGAAGTGCGTCAGCACACCTGGTCATCCGGTACCAACGGCGTGGTGGCAGCAACGTTTTCACTGCGTATGAAAGGCAAACTGGTGTCCTTTGTGGTACCGCTGGCGTTTGTGAAAAATCTGGATAAAACACTTACCGTGAATACAGGTGCGCTGCTGACAATGTCAGTCAGTGCCAACGGGGGAACGCCGCCGTATAAATACGCCTGGAAGAAGGATGGTCAGCCGGTTGACGGGCAGACGACAGACACCTTCAGTAAGCCAGGTGCGCAGTCCGCTGATGCGGGGAAATATACCTGCGTGGTGACCGATTCGGCAGAGAAAGCACAGAGTGTGACGTCTGTTGAATGCACCGTGACAGTGAGCGCAGCCGCCGGATAAGGGGATGGGTCATCATGAAAAAGGATCTGAAAACGCTGGCGCTGGCCAGACTGTCAGGGTTTCGTCATAAAACGGTGAAGGTGCCGGAATGGGGTAATGTCAGCGTGGTGCTGCGGGAGCCTTCGGCAGAGGCCTGGTATCTGTGGCAGGAAGTGCTCAATGGTGATGGAGAGGATGACGATACCCTGTCGGTGGTGGCGAAAACCCGCCGTAACCTGGAAGCGGATGTGACGCTGTTCTGCGATGTCCTGTGTGATACGGATCTGCAGCGGGTGTTCGCTCCGGACGACCGTGAGCAGGTGCTGGCCGTCTATGGTCCGGTACATGCCCGGTTGCTGCGTCAGGCACTGGAACTGATCGCTGATGCAGAGTCGGCCAGAAAAAAGTAGCCCGCCCGGAAATTCGCTTTCTGATGCGACTTGCGCTCCGTCTGGGGCGCACCTTAACGGTCCTGCGGTGGCGGATGAGTTCGACAACCCCACCACGGATATCCGTAAGGACAGATGCAGCAAGTGCATGCGCGGGTGTGAACTGCGCAGGAATGTCGGCAATTTTGGCGGTTTCCTTTCCATTAATAAACTTTCGCAGTAAATCCCGGTTTATGACACAGACTGAATCAGCGATTCTGGCGCATGCCCGGCGGTGTGCGCCTGCGGAGTCGTGCGGCTTCGTGATAAGCACGCCGGAGGGGGAGTGGTATATCCCTTGTGTGAATATTTCTGCAGAGCCGGAGGCGTATTTTCGTATCGCACCGGAAGACTGGCTGCGGGCAGAGATGCAGGGGGAGATTGTGGCACTGGTCCACAGTCATCCCGGTGGGCTGCCCTGGCTGAGCGAGGCTGACCGGCGGCTGCAGATAAAAAGCGCACTGCCCTGGTGGCTGGTCTGCCGGGGTGACATTCACAAATTCCGCTGTGTACCACATCTGACAGGACGGCGCTTTGAGCACGGGGTGACGGACTGTTACACGCTGTTCCGGGATGCTTATCATCTGGCGGGGACTGAAATGCCGGATTTTCATCGCGAGGATGACTGGTGGCGCAACGGTCAGAACCTTTACCTGGACAATATGGCGGTCACCGGCTTTTACCGGGTGCCCCTGTCCTCTGCACAGGCGGGCGATATTCTGCTGTGCTGCTTTGGTGCTTCGGTACCGAACCATGCCGCCATTTACTGCGGCAACGGTGAGCTGCTTCACCATCTGCCTGAACAACTGAGTAAACGGGAGAGGTATTCCGAAAAATGGCAACGACGAACGCATTCTGTCTGGCGTCACCGCCACTGGCACGCATCTGCCTTCACGGGGATTTACAACGATTTGGCCGCCGCCTCAGCCTGTATGTGAACACGGCAGCGGAAGCCATCCGGGCGCTGTCGTTACAGGTGCCGGGCTTTCGCCGTCAGATGAACGAAGGCTGGTACCAGATACGTATTGCCGGTTATGACACGGCACCGGAGGCGGTGTACGCCCGTCTTCACGAACAGCTGGGTGAGGGAACGGTCATCCATATTGTGCCGCGACTGGCCGGGGCCGGAAAGGGTGGACTGCAGATTGTGCTGGGGGCGGCAGCCATCGTGGGCTCTTTCTTCACTGCCGGGGCATCAATGGCGTTATGGGGTTCAGCCCTGGCAGCCGGTGGTTTTTCTGCCACCACGATGCTGTTTTCACTTGGAGCCAGCATGATTCTGGGCGGTGTGGCCCAGATGCTGGCCCCGAAGGCAAAAACACCGGATTACCGCGCAACGGATAACGGCAGACAGAACACGTACTTTTCCTCGCTGGATAACATGATTGCCCAGGGGAACCCGATGCCGGTGCCTTACGGGGAAATGCTGGTTGGCTCCCGCCGTATATCCCAGGACATCAGCACCCGTGATGAAGGCGGGGGCGGAATGGTCGTGGTTGTCGGGCGACAGGGATAAAACATAAAAAAATCCCGCAGTGATCGCGGAGCTGCGGGGACAGACAAATGAAGATCAATGTTAAGGAGTTGTTTTTGTTACTCGGGCAAAAAAACACTAACGCAGCGAAATTATAAGCGCCACAGTCAGTGTGTGAAAATGTGAAGATATTCAGAATTTTTATGCCATTACCGGTTTTAACCAACAGGATTATCGGTGGGCATGAAAGAAAACCCCGGTATCTGCTGATACCGGGGTTTCTCTTTAGCATGGCAGAAATGTGTTTCATGCTTTTCGGGCGAAGGATATCCGACTTCTGTACGGAATGGCAAGTGGCGGTTAATTTATTCAGGGGAAGGCTGTATGGGAAAAGGTGGCGGTAAGGCACACACGCCTCGTGAGGCGAAGGATAATCTCAAATCCACGCAGATGATGAGTGTGATTGATGCGATTGGTGAGGGACCGATAGAAGGTCCGGTGAAGGGACTGCAGAGTATTCTGGTGAACAAAACCCCACTGACGGACACGGACGGCAATCCCGTGATACACGGTGTGACCGCGGTCTGGCGTGCCGGGGAGCAGGAGCAGACACCACCGGAAGGCTTTGAGTCCTCCGGAGCTGAAACCGGACTGGGCGTGGAAGTGACGAAGGCAAAACCGGTGACGCGCACCATTACGTCCGCGAACATTGACCGCCTGCGGGTTACCTTCGGGGTGCAGTCACTGGTGGAGACCACCTCAAAGGGTGACCGTAACCCGGCATCCGTCCGCCTGCTGATTCAGTTACAGCGTAACGGTAACTGGGTGACAGAAAAGGACGTCACCATTAACGGCAAGACCACCTCACAGTTCCTGGCCTCGGTGATTCTGGATAATCTGCCTCCCCGGCCCTTTAACATCCGGATGGTCAGGGAGACGGCGGACAGCACCACGGACCAGCTGCAGAATAAGACGCTGTGGTCGTCATACACCGAAATCATCGATGTGAAACAGTGCTACCCGAACACGGCCATTGTGGGGCTGCAGGTGGATGCGGAGCAGTTCGGCGGCCAGCAGATGACGGTGAACTACCATATCCGCGGTCGCATCATCCAGGTGCCGTCAAACTATGACCCGGAAAAACGCACGTATAGTGGTATCTGGGACGGCAGTCTGAAACCGGCATACAGCAACAACCCGGCCTGGTGTCTGTGGGACATGCTGACTCACCCGCGCTACGGCATGGGAAAACGTCTGGGGGCGGCGGATGTGGACAAGTGGGCGCTGTATGCCATCGGGCAGTACTGCGACCAGACGGTCCCGGATGGTTTCGGGGGGACCGAGCCGCGGATGACCTTTAATGCGTACCTGGCACAACAGCGTAAGGCGTGGGACGTTCTCAGTGATTTCTGCTCTGCGATGCGCTGTATGCCGGTATGGAACGGTCAGACGCTGACGTTCGTTCAGGACCGCCCGTCGGATGTGGTGTGGCCGTACACCAACAGCGATGTGGTGGTGGATGATAACGGCGTGGGATTCCGCTACAGCTTCAGTGCCCTGAAGGACCGGCACACGGCGGTGGAGGTGAATTACACCGACCCGCAGAACGGCTGGCAGACCTCCACGGAACTGGTGGAAGACCCGGAAGCCATACTGCGCTACGGACGCAACCTGCTGAAGATGGACGCGTTCGGCTGTACCAGCCGCGGTCAGGCCCACCGTGCCGGACTGTGGGTGATAAAGACCGAACTGCTGGAAACGCAGACGGTGGATTTCACGCTCGGGTCTCAGGGGCTGCGGCACACACCCGGTGACATTATTGAAATCTGTGATAATGACTATGCCGGGACCCTGACCGGCGGACGTGTCCTGTCCATTGATGCTGCCACGCGCACCCTGACGCTGGACCGTGAGGTTACCCTGCCGGAGACAGGTACATCGGCGGTGAACCTGATTAACGGAAGCGGTAAGCCGGTGAGTGTGGACATCACCGCACACCCCGCGCCGGACCGGATACAGGTCAGTACCCTGCCTGATGGTGTGGAGACATACGGGGTGTGGGGACTCTCCCTGCCGTCACTGCGCCGTCGCCTGTTCCGCTGTGTCTCCGTCCGGGAAAACACGGACGGCACCTTTGCCATCACGGCGGTGCAGCACGTACCGGAAAAAGAAGCCATCGTGGATAACGGTGCCCGCTTTGAGCCGCAGTCAGGTTCCCTGAACAGCGTCATCCCACCGGCAGTACAGCACCTGACGGTGGAGGTGAGTGCAGCTGACGGCCAGTATCTGGCGCAGGCTAAATGGGACACGCCGCGGGTGGTGAAGGGCGTGCGCTTCAGTCTGCGCCTGACCAGTGGTAAGGGAACGGATGCCAGACTGGTGACCACCGCCATCACCGCAGACACGGAGCACCGTTTCAGCGGCCTGCCGCTCGGGGAATACACCCTGACGGTGCGGGCGATAAACAGCTATGGCCAGCAGGGTGAACCTGCCACCACCACCTTCCGGATTGCCGCACCGGCAGCACCGTCGCGGATTGAGCTGACGCCGGGCTATTTTCAGATAACCGCCACGCCGCATCTTGCTGTTTATGACCCGACGGTACAGTTTGAGTTCTGGTTCTCAGAAAAGCGGATTACCGATATCAGGCAGGTTGAAACCACAGCCCGCTATCTTGGTACGGCGCTGTACTGGATAGCCGCCAGTATCAATATCAAACCGGGCCATGATTATTATTTTTACGTTCGCAGTGTGAACACCGTTGGCAAATCGGCATTCGTGGAGGCTGTCGGTCGGGCGAGCGATGATGCGGAAGGTTACCTGGATTTTTTCAAAGGAGAAATCGGGAAAACACATCTGGCCCAGGAGTTGTGGACGCAGATTGATAACGGTCAGCTTGCGCCGGACCTGGCTGAAATCAGGACGTCCATTACGAATGTCAGCAATGAAATCACGCAGACCGTCAATAAAAAACTGGAAGACCAGAGTGCGGCAATCCAGCAGATACAGAAAGTTCAGGTTGATACAAATAATAACCTGAACAGCATGTGGGCCGTGAAACTGCAGCAGATGAAGGACGGACGCCTTTATATTGCGGGTATCGGAGTCGGTATTGAGAATACGCCAGCAGGTATGCAGAGTCAGGTGCTTCTGGCTGCTGACCGGATTGCGATGATTAATCCTGCGAATGGCAACACAAAGCCGATGTTTGTTGGTCAGGGCGATCAGATATTCATGAACGACGTGTTCCTGAAACGCCTGACGGCTCCGACCATTACCAGCGGCGGTAATCCTCCGGCATTTTCCCTGACACCGGACGGGCGGCTGACGGCGAAAAATGCCGATATCAGCGGTAACGTGAATGCGAACTCCGGGACGCTCAACAACGTCACGATTAACGAGAACTGTCGGGTTCTGGGAAAATTGTCCGCGAACCAGATTGAAGGCGATCTCGTTAAAACAGTGGGCAAAGCTTTCCCCCGGGACTCCCGTGCACCGGAGCGGTGGCCATCAGGAACCATTACCGTCAGGGTTTATGACGATCAGCCGTTTGACCGGCAGATTGTTATTCCGGCGGTGGCATTCAGCGGCGCTAAACATGAGAAAGAGCATACTGATATTTACTCCTCATGCCGTCTGATAGTGCGGAAAAACGGTGCTGAAATTTATAACCGTACCGCGCTGGATAATACGCTGATTTACAGTGGTGTTATTGATATGCCTGCCGGTCACGGTCACATGACACTGGAGTTTTCGGTGTCAGCATGGCTGGTAAATAACTGGTATCCCACAGCAAGTATCAGCGATTTGCTGGTTGTGGTGATGAAGAAAGCCACTGCAGGCATCACGATTAGCTGAATTTTATAACCCAGATACGGGCGCCAGAAATGGCGCCTTTTTTATTGCAGAAAAGCGAGAGGTAATTATGCGTAAATTATGTGCTGTTATTTTGTCCGCAGTAGTCTGGCAGGTCGCCGCTGCTACGCCAGCGAGTGCAGCAGAACATCAGTCCACGCTGAGCGCGGGGTATCTCCATGCCTCGACGAACGTTCCCGGTAGTGATGATCTGAACGGGATTAACGTGAAATACCGTTATGAGTTTACGGACGCGCTGGGGCTGATTACGTCCTTCAGTTATGCCAATGCTGAGGATGAGCAAAAAACGCGCTACAGCGATACCCGCTGGCATGAAGATTCCGTGCGTAACCGCTGGTTCAGCGTGATGGCGGGGCCGTCTGTGCGCGTGAATGAATGGTTCAGCGCGTATGCGATGGCGGGTATGGCTTACAGCCGTGTTTCGACTTTTTCCGGGGATTACCTTCGCGTAACTGACAACAAGGGGAAAACGCACGATGTGCTGACCGGAAGTGATGACGGTCGCCACAGCAACACGTCTCTGGCGTGGGGGGCTGGCGTGCAGTTTAACCCGACCGAATCCGTGACCATTGACCTTGCTTATGAAGGTTCCGGTAGTGGCGACTGGCGAACGGATGCATTTATTGTTGGTATCGGATACCGTTTCTGACAACAGACGCCGATTTATCTTCTGTAAATATTGTTATGATACGCAGGTTCATCCACCTTATGGGGTGAACTGCGTTTGAGGAAACGTAAAGTTACACTGTCCTGAAGCCCGTGGCGTCACTGCTGCGGGCTTTTTTTATTGGTGGAAAAGTATGACAGTAAAAATTTCTGGCGTGCTTAAAGATGGCACAGGAAAACCAGTACAGAACTGCACCATTGTGCTGAAGGCCAGACGAACCAGCAGCACGGTGGTGGTGAACACGGTGGCCTCTGAAAATCCGGATGAAGCCGGACGTTACAGCATGGATGTTGAGCATGGTCAGTACAGCGTCACCCTGCTGGTTGAAGGTTTTCCGCCTTCACATGCCGGGACCATTACCGTCTATGAAGGTTCCAGACCAGGTACGCTGAATGATTTTCTCGGTGCCATGACGGAGGATGATGTCCGACCGGAGGCACTGCGCCGCTTTGAGCAGATGGTGGAAGAGGTGTCACGTAACGCCTCCGCGGTTGCACAGAATACGGCAGCCGCGAAAAAATCAGCCAGCGATGCCAGTGCATCAGCCAGCGAGGCGGCAACTCATGTAACCGATGCTGCAGCCTCAGCACGTGCCGCCAGCACGTCAGCCGGACAGGCCGCGTCGTCGGCTCAGTCAGCGTCTTCCAGCGCAGGAGCGGCATCAACAAAGGCCAGTGAAGCATCGAAAAGTGCTGCTGCTGCAGAGTCCTCAAAAAGCGCGGCAGCTACCAGTGCCAGTGCCGCGAAAACGTCAGAAACGAATGCGGCAGCGTCACAACAATCAGCAGCCACTTCTGCATCCACCGCGACCACGAAAGCGTCAGAAGCAGCCACTTCAGCACGGGATGCGTCGGCTTCAAAAGAGGCGGCAAAATCATCAGAAACGAACGCAGCCTCGAGCGCCAGCAGCGCAGCTTCCTCGGCAACGGCGGCAGCAAATTCTGCGAAGGCGGCAAAAACGTCCGAGACGAACGCCAGGTCTTCTGAAACGGCAGCGGGACAGAGCGCCTCAGCTGCGGCAGACTCAAAAACAGCGGCTGCATTATCTGCCAGTGCCGCGTCAACAAGTGCCGGGCAGGCCTCAGCCAGTGCCACCGCCGCCGGAAAATCGGCAGAAAGTGCTGCATCGTCTGCTTCAACAGCCACAACGAAGGCTGGCGAAGCCGCTGTACAGGCCAGCGCAGCAGCGAGGTCTGCTTCCGCAGCGAAGACATCCGAGACGAACGCGAAAGCGTCGGGAACCAGCGCAGAACCCTAAAAACCGCCTGCCGCATCGTCCGCCAGTTCGGCGGCGTCATCGGCATCATCTGCGTCTGCTTCAAAAGATGAGGCGACCAGACAGGCGTCAGCAGCAAAGGGCAGCGCCACGACGGCATCCACGAAGGCGACAGAGGCAGCTGGCAGTGCGACGGCGGCAGCTCAGAGCAAAAGTACGGCGGAATCCGCGGCAACGCGCGCTGAGACAGCGGCAAAACGGGCAGAGGATATTGCATCCGCCGTGGCGCTTGAGGATGCGAGCACGACGAAAAAGGGGATAGTACAGCTCAGCAGTGCGACTAACAGCACTTCCGAGTCACTGGCGGCAACGCCAAAAGCCGTTAAGGCCGCGTATGAGCTGGCTAACGGGAAATACACCGCACAGGATGCAACGACAGCACAGAAAGGGATAGTTCAGCTTAGCAACGCGACCAACAGCACATCTGAAATGCTGGCGGCAACGCCAAAGTCGGTAAAGGCAGCCTATGACCTTGCTAACGGGAAATATACTGCTCAGGACGCTACGACAGCACAAAAAGGAATTGTCCAGCTCAGTAGTGCAACCAACAGCGCATCTGAAACGCTTGCCGCGACACCGAAAGCAGTGAAAGCAGCTAATGATAATGCGAATGGTCGGGTACCTTCTGCCCGTAAGGTGAATGGTAAGGCGCTTTCAGCGGATATAACACTGACGCCGAAAGATATTGGTACGCTTAACTCAACAACAATGTCATTCAGCGGTGGTGCTGGTTGGTTCAAATTAGCAACGGTAACCATGCCACAGGCGAGTTCTGTTGTTTCAATTACGTTGATTGGTGGTGCGGGATTTAACGTGGGGTCACCTCAACAGGCAGGTATATCTGAACTTGTTTTGCGTGCAGGTAATGGTAATCCGAAGGGGATTACTGGTGCTTTATGGCAGCGCACATCGACAGGGTTTACAAATTTTGCCTGGGTCAATACATCTGGTGATACTTACGATATTTACGTTGCAATCGGAAATTATGCGACTGGTGTAAATATTCAATGGGATTATACCAGTAATGCCAGCGTGACGATTCATACGTCACCAGCATATTCTGCTAATAAGCCGGAAGGGTTAACGGACGGTACAGTTTATTCACTCTATACGCCATCAGAGCAGTTTTATCCGCCTGGCGCACCAATCCCGTGGCCATCAGATACCGTTCCGTCTGGCTATGCCCTGATGCAGGGGCAGACTTTTGACAAATCTGCATACCCGAAACTTGCAGCCGCTTATCCGTCAGGCGTGATCCCTGATATGCGTGGCTGGACGATTAAGGGCAAACCCGCCAGTGGTCGTGCCGTATTGTCTCAGGAACAGGACGGCATTAAATCGCACACCCACAGCGCCAGCGCATCCAGTACGGATTTGGGGACGAAAAACACATCGTCGTTTGATTACGGAACCAAATCCACGAATAACACCGGGGCGCATACGCACAGTCTGAGTGGCTCTAGCCTGGTATGCTTCGATACAGCAGGAGCCGAATGGCTGGAAGACCGTCACCACACAGTTCTACATCCAGGAATTCAGTGAGTATATTGCGCCACTGCAGGATGCTGGGAAATCGCAACGGAGGAAGAAAGATCGTTGCTGGAGGCATGGAATAAATATCGGGTATTGTTGAATCGTGTTGATACATCAACTGCACCGATATTGAGTGGCCTGCAAATCCTGTCAGGGAGTAATCATTGGGATTATGCCGCAGACACGTCGTATGCAGGAACGTGCTGCGGTTAGTTTGTGAGCTTTCGATAGTGGTTGTTATTTTTGCCCTTATTTGTTCCGGAGGCCATGGTTCAATGGTCCGTCTGCCCCCTGTGGTGATGTCAGCAAAATCAGCCACTGCGCGAACCACAATAGCCCGGGAAGATGCTGAAGATCACCAGGTAAAGCTGTCAGCGCAGAAACTGGAAGAACTGCTCGCATCAATGGTTAAGGATGAGGTTGATCGCAATGATGGGATTTATTGACGTCAGCGAGAGCAGAAGGGAGAACTGAATAACCTGAATGATTTACGCTCAATCAGAGCGATGATGATTGGCAGTAATTAGCGGTCAATTTCGGTTTTTTTGGCTGTGCGCTCCCCGCCCAGCATTGCGCGTCAATTAGCCCCCAAAAAAACGAAAAAGTTACAATCAAGTAAAAAATTCCTTCTGCAAAACTAAAAAAGATTTCAATAAAATTAGACAGTTAAAAACATAAAAAAAGGTACAAAAAAAACATCTCAAAGTCTTGTTTTTTGCTTCAAATACAATTGGTTATTGTGTTTTTTGAAACCTACCAGTGTGGTACATGGATATCGATACCACCGCCAATTATAAGCTGGGCGGTGCACAGCAACACGATAGCGTACGCCTCGATCCGTGGGTGTTTATGTTCTCAGCAGGATATCGTTTTTAATTCCGCACAAAAACGACCCCGTAATATACGGGGTCAATAAGGACATGGTATAAAGGGTATTATTTCTTCGCTTCTACGCCATCAGTTTCAGAGCGAATTAAAAATTTCTCAGTTGTTTGCGGAATATTCTGAATCAGCCAGTCGGCCATTTGCTTTTCCTCATTTAAAATCGCTTCGATGGTTGGAATTGAAGCTGTATCACCGGCATTTTTTGCTGCTGCTAATAGTGAGGTGTAACAGGCGATTTCAAATTGCTCGAAGACATATCCGCTAATAGAGCCTTTGACTATTTCATCAGAAGGGAATATACCACCGATTGACTGCCCAAGCGCAGCCATTTTACTCATGGAATCTTTAATGACTGAACGTGAAATGTCATTACGATCAAGAATAGTTTCCAGTTGAACAATCTGGTTTTTGGTTTCACTAAGATGTTGTTCAATACGAGCGCGTAGTTCAGGATAATTATCTATACGGCTGGCCATGGATTCAAGCATAGATTCGGCTTGCTTTTCCATTGCGTGGGCGTCACGTAACCAGTCATGATAATGTTCAATACGATTCATGAAAATGTCCTCTTTATAAAATGACTAAAAGTTAAAATTCATATTTCAGGCTTTATTTTCGGCTTTCTTATTTACGTTATTAATGGCCAGATCAGTCAGTTTGATGTCGGTGGCCTTTTCTTCTTCCAGGGTTTCTTTCAGAAGCTTCGCTGCTTTACGGTAACCTAATTGTTCAGCCAGCGTCGCTAATGTCCCGTAACTGGCAATCTCATAATGCTCGACTTTCTGTGCTGCGGCAATCAGTGCGGCATCACGCACTTCGTTTTTCTCGGTACTTTCGATGACCTCATTAGCTTCTTCAATAAGACCTTCCATTGCCACACATTTCATGCGCTTAATTTTCAGGTTCGATTCGGACTCCACAACTTGATCAATACGTTCAATCTGTCCATGAGTTTCCTCGAGGTGCGCATGAAAAGCCTGACTTAATTTTTCATTTGATGTTGCTCTTGCGAGTTTTGCCAGTGCCCGGGTTAATTGTTTTTCTGCGCTGTAGGTATCTGAAAGCAGGTGAATAAATACATCTTCAATGGTCTTCATATTCATATTTTTCTCCAGTGAAATCACTGCGAGCCATACGGCCCGCAGATGCAATTATCTTTATCAGCTGATATTAATAATTAACGGTGAATCAGGATTTGCCTGATTTATTACCACCGCTTTGTTGACCGCCTTTTTTACCCGCTTCAGATGCGCGTTGCGGATCATTTTTAAAATTACCGCCGCTATGCTGACCGCCTTTACGGCCTGCGTCGGATGCCTTCTCACGGTCTTCGGCGAAATTTCCTGAACCACCACGATGTTCGGCCATGTTATTTCTCCCGTTGCGTTGCATTGTTTCATTAATATGAGTGTTGTGTGTCGACACTCATTAAAATTAGTCGCTAATGAGAATTAGTCAAATTAAGCGCAACGAGAAGATAGAGGGAAAATATATTTTGAGGAACATTCTGGATATATTAACAATTACCTGAGGAATAAGTGACTTAGAGAAAATTATTGATTTTACTGGTGTTATGTTGCGGGATTAATTTGTTTGATTATATTACTGTTGGGCGGAAAAATGACGTAAGTTGACGTTCGACCGGGGTAAGCGAAACGGTAAAAAGATAAATATTAAATGAATTTAGGATTTTTCCGGCTTCATTAAAGAAAGTTAAAATGCCGCCAGCGGAACTGGCGGCTGTGGGATTAACTGCGCGTCGCCGCTTTCATCGGTTGTACAAAAACTTTCAGTGCCGCCAGCATTTTCTCTGGCTCATTAATATGTTGCTCGATGATTTTAACAATGGCCGAACCAGAAATCGCGCCCGCAGCTCCTGCATCAATCGCTGCTTTTACCTGATCCGGGGCGGAAATACCAAATCCCTGCAATGGAGGTGCAGCGTTGTACTCTTTCAGCTTCGCAACCAGATGATTGAGGGGTAACGCGGCGCGGTTTTCTGCGCCGGTCACGCCTGCTCGTGACAGCAAATAGGTGTAACCACGACCGTAAGAGGCTATCTGGCGCAGCAGGTCGTCATCGGCATTTGGCGGGCAGATGAAGATAGGTGCGACATTATGACGCAACGCGGCCTGGCGGAAGGGCGCGGACTCTTCAACTGGCACATCGGCAACCAGCACCGAATCGACGCCGACTTTTTCGCACTGGGCATAAAACTCATCAATGCCTTTGTTAAACACCAGATTGGCATACATCAACAGGCCAATGGGAATGGTCGGGTGTTTCTGGCGAATCAGTGCCAGCATTTCAAAACATTGTGCCGGAGTCACACCTGCCGCAAAGGCGCGCAGAGTGGCGTTTTGAATCGTCGGGCCATCCGCCAGTGGGTCGGAGAAGGGGATACCTAACTCCAGCGCGTCAGCACCGGCTTCAATTAGCGTATCGATAATTTTCAATGACTGCTCAATGCCCGGATCACCGAGCGTGACGAAAGGAACGAATGCGCCTTCTTTGCGCTCCTTCAACTGGGCAAACAGAGATTCGTAGCGTTCCATCAGATTTCCCCTCGTGCTTTCAAAGTATCGTGAACGGTGAAGATGTCTTTATCGCCGCGACCGGAAAGGTTAACCACCAGTAGCTGCTCTTTATCCGGGTTTTCGCGCATCATTTTCAACGCATGGGCCAGGGCGTGGGAGGATTCCAGCGCCGGGATGATCCCTTCGTGCAGGCACAGCGTTTTGAAGGCTTCAAGGGCTTCATCATCGGTAATAGACACGTAATCAGCGCGTCCAGTGCTGTTAAGATACGCGTGTTGTGGGCCGACAGACGGGAAATCCAGTCCGGCGGAGATGGAGTAAGATTCTTCAATCTGCCCGTCTTCGGTTTGCATCATCGGCGCTTTCATACCGAAATAGATACCCACGCGACCATGTTTTAGCGGTGCGCCGTGCTCGCCAGTTTCGATACCGTGACCACCTGGCTCCACACCAATCAGGCCGACGTTGGTTTCATTGATGAAATCAGCAAACATGCCGATGGCATTCGAACCGCCGCCAACACAGGCGATAACGGCATCCGGCAGGCGACCTTCTCTTTCCAGAATCTGCGCTTTGGTTTCTTCGCCAATCATCCGCTGAAACTCACGCACAATGGTCGGATAAGGATGCGGGCCAGCTGCGGTGCCCAGCATATAGTGCGCGGTTTCGTAACTACCGGACCAGTCGCGCAGCGCCTCGTTACAGGCATCTTTCAGCGTCGCGGAACCGCTATGCACCGGGATCACTTCCGCACCCATTAAGCGCATACGAAAAACGTTAGGCGACTGGCGTTCAACGTCTTTGGCACCCATATAAATACGGCATTTCAGGCCGAGCAGGGCGCTGGCAAGGGCCGACGCCACGCCATGCTGACCGGCACCGGTTTCGGCGATGATTTCGGTTTTACCCATCCGCTTCGCCAGCAACGCCTGCCCCAGCACCTGGTTAGTTTTATGCGCGCCGCCGTGCAGCAAATCTTCACGCTTGAGATACAGCGTGGTGTTCGTCCCGGCTGTAATGTTCTGGCATTTGGTCAGCGCGGTTGGACGCCCGGCATAGTTTTTCAGCAGGTCGTTGAACTGAGCCTGAAATTCAGGATCTTTTTGCGCACTGACAAAAGCTTCTTCCAGCTGGCGCAGAGCAGGCATCAGGATTTGTGGCACGTACATGCCGCCAAACTCACCAAAATAGGGGTTAAGTAATGTTGTCATTGTTCCTTTCCTTAATATGCGCGCAGCGTCTGGAAAACCGAGGCCAAAAGACGTGCGTCTTTGATGCCCGGTTGCGACTCTACAGCAGAATTAAAATCAAGTCCGGCGCAGCCGGTTTGTGCCGCTTCCACGCAGTTATCTGCGCCTAAGCCCCCCGCCAGCAGAACGTTGCCAAGCGATTGACCATTTAATAGTGACCAGTCAAAACGTTGCCCGCTTCCACCCTGGCCGTTGTCTAAAACATATTTATCAACGTGCTGAAACTCGCGGGCGGGCAGGGTTTCACCGACGCTTAATGCTTTCCAGATGGCAACATGTGCTGGCAGAGCTTCACGCAGCGTATCGATATACAGCTGTTCTTCATTACCATGCAGTTGCACTGCCGCCAGCGATAACACCTTAGCTTTGTCCACCACATCGGCAATATCGTGATTGCGGAACACGCCAACATACTGCAACGGTGCCGCAGCCATCACTTCCTGCGCCTGTTCAACGTTGACGCAACGCGGTGATGTCGCAACAAAAATCAACCCACCGTAAATCGCGCCCGCGTCATAAGCTGCTTTAGCATCTTGCCCACGCGTCAGGCCACATACTTTATTCTCACCCAGCAACACCCGGCGCACGGCGGCGTGCAAATCGTCATGGGCCATCAACGCCGAACCAATCAGAAAACCGTTAGCGAAGTGGCTTAACTCGCGCACCTGAGCGTAAGTATTGATGCCGGATTCGCTGATTACCGTCACGTTGTGCCCCAGTTTCGGCGCAAGCTCGCGGGTACGGTTGAGATCAATCGACAAATCACGCAGATCGCGGTTGTTGATGCCAACGACCTTTGCTCCCAATGCAATGGCGCGCTCCTGTTCCTCTTCATTACTGACTTCGGTCAGCACCCCCATCTCCAGACTGTGAGCGACGGCGGCAAGCTGGCGATATTGGTCGTCATCCAGTACTGAAAGCATTAATAAGCAGGCATCGGCCTGGTAATAGCGCGCCAGATAGATCTGGTAAGGGTCGATAATGAAGTCTTTACATAAAATCGGCTGCGGGGCGATTTGGCTGACGATGGGGAGGAAATTAAAGCTCCCCTGAAAATATTTCTCATCAGTCAGCACCGAAATTGCCGAAGCGTAATGTTTATAAATGGCGGCAATGCGTGCTGGATCGAAATCATCACGGATCACGCCTTTTGACGGCGACGCTTTCTTGCACTCCAGAATAAACGCCGTGCGCGCACCCTGTAGCGCATCATAAAAATGTCGCGTGCTCGGCTGAACCTCATTCTGAAAACTGGCCAGCGGTTGCTGCTGTTTGCGGGCTTCTACCCAAATCGCCTTGTCTGCGACGATTTTCGCTAAAACGGTTTGCATCATTTACCCTCGTGCCGCCAGTGCGGTGACTCTGTCGTAAGCGGAACCACTGCGCAGTACCTCAAGAACGGTTTGCGCATTGGCTTGCAGATCTTCATGGCCATGCAGGCGCATTAACATGGCGACGTTCGCAGCGACGGCTGCTTCATGGGCGGCGTCGCCTTTACCTTGTAACAAACGTGTTAAAATGTCACGGTTTTCTTCCGGTGTTCCGCCTGCCAGTTGCTCCTGGTGGTAGGGTGTCAGGCCAAAGTCTTCTGCGGTGAGCTGATAGCTTTTAATTTCGCCGTCATGCAGTTCGGCAACGATTGTCGGCGCGTGTAATGAAACTTCATCCATCCCGCCGCTGTGCACCACCGCCGCGCGTTGATACCCCAGCACGCGCAAGGTTTCGGCAATCGGCAGCACCAGTTCCGGACTATAAACACCAATTAACGCCAGCGGCGGATGCGCCGGGTTAATCAATGGCCCCAGCACATTGAACAGGGTGCGGGTTTTCAGTTGCTGGCGAACCGGCATCGCGTGGCGGAATCCGGTGTGATACTTCGGCGCAAAGAGGAAACATACACCTAACTCATCCAGCGCCTGGCGCGATTTATCGGCGTTCATATCAAGATTAATACCGAACGCCGCCAGCAGATCGGACGAACCAGATTTACTGGAGACGCTACGGTTGCCGTGTTTCGCCACTTTCAGCCCACAGGCCGCGGCGACAAACGCACTGGCGGTAGAAATATTGATACTGTTGCTGCCGTCACCGCCAGTACCGACGATATCAGCAAACAGATAATCCGGGCGCGGGAACGGCGCTGCGTTTTCCAGTAGCGCGGTTGCTGCCCCGGCGATCTCGTTCGGGTGCTCACCGCGAATTTTCATGCTCACCAGCGCCGCCGCCAGTTGTTCCGGCTTCAGCTCGCCACGCACCACCGCTGAAAACAGCAGGTGGCTTTCTTGTTGGCTAAGCGTCTGCGCCTGATACAGTTTTTCCAGAATCGGTTGCAGCGTGTTGGCTGGCTCTAGTTTCTGCTGCGCCCAGGCCAGCGTTTGTTCCAGCAGGCGAGCGCCCTGGGTGGTGAGAATGGATTCCGGATGGAACTGGAATCCACAAACGCGATCCGCATCGTGACGTACTGCCATCACCATGCCATTAAAATGGGCGTTGATGGTTAAACCGGCCGGAATGTTACTGCCAACCAGCGAGTGATAACGCGCCACCGGCAGCGGGTTTGTTAATCCGGCAAACATCGCCTGACCGTCATGTTCAATGCTGGAGGCTTTACCGTGGAGAATTTCGCCCGCCTGACCGACATAGCCCCCGTAAGCTTCGACAATCGCCTGATGTCCGAGGCAAATGCCAATAATGGGCAGCTTGCCACGCAAGCGGGTGAGGAGTTCCGGCATACAACCGGCTTCGCTCGGCACACCGGGGCCAGGAGAAAGCATCAGCACCGGATTGCTCATGGTCGCCAGGCGTTCAATTAAGGTTTGCGCCGGAATATGGTTGCGGTAAATCACCACGTTATGCCCATTGCTGCGCAACTGATCTGCCAGGTTGTACGTAAAAGAGTCGATATTATCGAGCAGCAGAATGTCAGCCATCAGAAAGTCTCCTGTGCATGATGCGCGGTGGCAATAGCGCGCAGTACAGCGCGGGCTTTGTTACGGGTTTCGTCGGCTTCCGACTGCGGAACAGAATCAAGGACTACACCAGCACCCGCTTGCACGGTGGCGATACCGTTTTCCACCAGCGCCGAGCGGATCACAATGCAGGTGTCGAGATCGCCATGCGCGGTGAAATAACCTACCGCGCCGCCGTAGCTGCCGCGGCGACGACCTTCCGCCTCGGCAATTAACTGCATAGCGCGTACTTTCGGCGCACCGCTTAACGTCCCCATATTCATACAGGCGCGATAAGCGTGCAGGGCGTCAAGATCGTGACGCAGTTCGCCGACTACGCGAGAGACGAGGTGCATCACATAGGAATAACGGTCAACTTTGGTGAGATCGGCGACGTAGCGGCTGCCGGGGGTGCAAATGCGTGCCAGATCATTACGGGCGAGATCAACCAGCATCAGATGTTCAGACAGCTCTTTATGATCGGTACGCATTTCCAGTTCAATACGGCTGTCGAGATCTCTGTCCAGTGAACCATCGGCGCGACGACCGCGTGGGCGTGTTCCGGCAATCGGGTAGATCTCAATCTGGCGGCTGGTGGCATCATACTTGAGCGAGCTTTCCGGCGACGCGCCAAATAGGGTGAAATCATTATCCTGCATAAAAAACATGTACGGGCTGGGATTACTCTTTTTCAGCACGTAATAGGCCGCCAGCGGTGACGGGCAGGGCAGAGAGAAACGGCGAGATGGCACCACCTGGAAAATTTCTCCAGCGCGAATCGCTTTTTGCAACAAACGCACTACGCCACCGAACTCTTCATCGCTCTGATTACATTCACAACGCATATGCGGCACGGAAACCACTGGCAGCGGCGGCGCGGCTTCGGTCAGTTGCTGACGTAGTTCGTTCAGGCGAGCAGTGAGACGTTGTTTTTCTTCTTCATTCGGAGCAAACAGGCTGGCCTGAATACGGGTGCTTTTTTTCTGATGGTCAATCACCATCAGCGTTTCAGCGAGATAAAAACAGAAATCAGGGCAGTTATTTTCCGCTGACAGTTGCGGTAAATCTTCAAATCCCGCCACAAGGTCATAAGAGAACAGGCCGCCGAAGAACATGGCTTCTCGTTCTTCCTTCGGTACATTCAACAGATTCTGCAATAAACGGAAAGCGTCAAAAACCGAAAGGGAGCATAAGCGGGCGTCTTCATCCAGCAGTGGACTGACAGGGGGGAAGCGCAGCACACGGCAGTTTGGTGATTGTTCACTTTCCACACCCGCAGGCAGGGCGTTATCCAGTAGTGCCAGCAGGGCTTCGCCGTTGCCGGAAAGTGCCTGGATTGTGACAGTGTCACCTAAAGCTGTAATGCGCAGCGCACTGTCTACCAGCAGCAGGCTTTTTAAATCATCTTTGCTGTCGATATCTGCGGATTCCAGCAGCAGCGTTGCCGGACGATCCCCACACAACTGGTGAAAAAGCGCGGTGGGATTGTCGCGATAAGCGCCTTCGCAGGTTAGCAGTTCGAGAGTCGGTTTTTGTGTTTGCATTGTTATTCTCTAATTTTGTTCAAAAAAAAGCCCGCTCATTAGGCGGGCTGGGTATCTGATTGCTTTACGCATGGTGAATACACTGCCCGTTTCAGGAAGTGCGCCACCAACCTTTCAGTACGAAAATTGCTTTCATTGTCGATACCCTTTTTACGTGAACTTGCGTACTAGTTAACTAGTTCGATGATTAATTGTCAACAGCTCATTTCAGAATATTTGCCAGAACCGTTATGATGTCGGCGCAAAAAACATTATCCAGAACGGGAGTGCGCCTTGAGCGACACGAATTATGCAGTGATTTACGACCTGCACAGCCATACCACAGCTTCCGATGGCTGCCTGACGCCAGAAGCATTGGTGCACCGTGCAGTCGAGATGCGCGTCGGCACCCTGGCGATCACCGACCATGACACCACAGCTGCAATCGCGCCAGCAAGAGAGGAAATTTCACGTTCGGGACTGGCGTTGAATCTTATTCCCGGCGTGGAAATTTCCACGGTCTGGGAAAATCATGAAATTCATATTGTCGGGCTGAATATTGATATTACTCATCCGCTAATGTGTGAGTTCCTCGCGCAGCAGACAGAACGACGCAATCAGCGGGCGCAGCTGATTGCCGAAAGACTTGAAAAAGCGCAAATACCTGGGGCGCTGGAAGGCGCACAACGACTGGCGCAGGGCGGCGCAGTGACGCGCGGTCATTTTGCGCGTTTCCTTGTTGAGTGCGGCAAAGCCAGTTCAATGGCGGATGTCTTTAAAAAGTATCTGGCGCGCGGGAAAACCGGATACGTTCCGCCACAGTGGTGTACAATAGAACAAGCTATTGATGTCATTCATCATTCTGGCGGTAAGGCGGTGCTAGCTCATCCTGGGCGGTACAATCTTAGTGCTAAATGGCTGAAAAGATTGGTTGCGCATTTTGCCGAACACCACGGTGACGCGATGGAAGTCGCGCAGTGCCAGCAATCGCCCAATGAACGTACCCAGCTGGCGGCCCTTGCGCGTCAGCATCATTTATGGGCATCACAAGGATCTGATTTTCATCAGCCATGCCCGTGGATCGAACTGGGTCGTAAACTCTGGCTGCCCGCAGGCGTTGAAGGCGTCTGGCAGCTATGGGAACAGCCGCAGAACACCACAGAGAGGGAATTATGAGCCAGTTTTTTTATATTCATCCTGATAACCCACAGCAACGTCTGATCAACCAGGCGGTGGAGATCGTGCGTAAAGGCGGGGTGATTGTTTATCCAACTGATTCCGGCTATGCGCTCGGCTGTAAAATTGAAGATAAAAACGCGATGGAGCGTATTTGTCGTATTCGCCAGCTGCCGGACGGTCACAACTTTACCCTGATGTGTCGCGATCTTTCTGAACTCTCGACCTATTCATTTGTTGATAACGTTGCGTTTCGTTTAATGAAAAACAACACGCCGGGCAACTATACCTTCATCCTGAAGGGGACGAAGGAAGTGCCACGCCGTCTGTTGCAGGAAAAACGCAAAACCATCGGTATGCGTGTGCCTTCTAACCCTATCGCTCAGGCGTTACTTGAAGCATTGGGCGAACCGATGCTTTCCACTTCGCTAATGCTGCCAGGCAGCGAATTTACCGAATCGGACCCGGAAGAAATTAAAGATCGTCTGGAAAAACAGGTAGATTTGATTATTCACGGCGGCTATCTCGGGCAGAAACCGACAACGGTTATTGATCTTACCGATGATACGCCGGTCGTGGTGCGTGAAGGCGTAGGTGATGTGAAGCCTTTCTTATAACAAATTGCGTTCCACGGATGGAAGACTATGGCAGGGAAGTTTCGCTGCATTTTGCTGTTGATAGCAGGGCTGTTTGTATCATCTCTAAGTTATGCAGAAAACACGGAGATCCCTTCTTATGAAGAAGGGATCTCGCTCTTTGATGTTGAAGCCACTCTGCAACCAGATGGGGTGCTCGACATCAAAGAAAATATTCATTTTCAGGCGCGAAATCAGCAGATTAAGCACGGCTTTTATCGTGATTTACCACGACTATGGATGCAGCCTGATGGGGACGCTGCACTGCTGAACTATCATATTGTTGGCGTCACCCGTGATGGTATTCCTGAACCCTGGCATCTTGACTGGCATATCGGGTTAATGAGTATTGTCGTGGGCGATAAACAACGTTTCTTGCCTCAAGGCGACTATCATTATCAAATTCATTATCAGGTTAAAAATGCTTTCCTGCGTGAGGGGGATTCTGATCTGCTAATCTGGAACGTGACCGGTAACCACTGGCCGTTTGAAATTTATAAGACCCGTTTTTCTCTCCAGTTCTCTAATATTGCGGGTAATCCATTTAGCGAAATCGATCTCTTTACCGGAGAAGAGGGCGACACATATCGTAATGGCCGCATCCTTGAGGACGGAAGAATTGAATCCCGCGATCCGTTTTATCGTGAAGATTTCACGGTCCTCTACCGCTGGCCTCACGCTTTACTTAGCAATGCCTCGGCTCCGCAAACGACGAATATTTTCAGCCATCTTCTTTTACCCTCCACGTCATCGTTGTTAATTTGGTTTCCGTGTCTGTTCCTGGTTTGTGGATGGTTATATCTCTGGAAGCGCAGGCCGCAATTTACGCCGGTAGATGTGATTGAAACCGATGTCATTCCGCCAGATTACACGCCCGGCATGTTACGTCTCGATGCGAAGCTAGTTTACGACGATAAAGGTTTTTGTGCCGATATCGTAAATCTGATTGTGAAAGGAAAAATTCATCTGGAAGATCAGTCTGACAAGAACCAGCAAATCCTGATTCGTGTTAATGAAGGCGCGACCAGAAATAATGCGGTATTACTGCCCGCAGAGCAGTTATTACTGGAAGCGTTATTTCGTAAAGGCGATAAGGTCGTTCTTACGGGGAGACGCAACAGAGTCTTACGCAGGGCATTTTTACGGATGCAGAAATTTTATCTGCCGCGTAAAAAGTCTTCGTTTTACCGGTCTGATACTTTTTTGCAATGGGGTGGACTGGCAATATTGGCGGTCATTCTTTACGGTAACTTGAGTCCTGTAGGCTGGGCAGGAATGAGTCTGGTGGGCGATATGTTTATTATGATCTGCTGGATTATTCCTTTTTTATTTTGTTCCCTTGAGCTTTTGTTTGCCCGCGATGATGACAAGCCTTGCGTTAATCGTGTAATCATCACTTTGTTTTTACCACTGATTTGTTCAGGCGTGGCCTTCTATTCTCTCTACATCAATGTCGGAGATGTATTCTTTTACTGGTATATGCCAGCGGGTTATTTTACCGCTGTTTGCCTGACCGGTTATCTCACTGGCATGGGGTATATTTTTCTGCCAAAGTTTACCCAAACTGGACAGCAACGTTATGCCCACGGTGAAGCTATCGTTAACTATCTTGCGCGTAAAGAGGCAGCAACACACAGTGGACGTCGGCGGAAAGGGGAAACACGGAAACTGGATTACGCGTTGCTAGGTTGGGCTATATCGGCAAATTTGGGGAGGGAATGGGCGTTACGCATTGCCCCTTCGCTTTCTTCGGCGATTCGCGCTCCAGAGATTGCCCGTAACGGCGTTTTATTCTCATTACAGACGCACCTAAGTTGCGGGGCCAATACCAGTTTGTTGGGGCGAAGTTATTCCGGTGGTGGTGCTGGCGGCGGCGCGGGTGGCGGAGGCGGTGGTGGCTGGTAATTAAGCTGATGTTAATCGAAACAAGCTTTAACCATAAAGATAGTGTAGTATGTTGCGCCTCAAAGCCAGGCCGATAAACGTCGAGTCGTTTACTTAAGGCCTGAAGAGTTCAAACAGACTTTACTATCAGTGAGTCAGATGTAAGTTCTGACTCACTGTTGCACAAAAGCATATCAGACGCCTGGGAAGGCGACACCAAAAGGAAGCTCTATGAGCGAAAAGCTACAGAAAGTGCTGGCGCGTGCCGGCCACGGTTCTCGCCGTGAAATCGAATCTATTATTGAAGCCGGTCGTGTGAGTGTTGATGGCAAAATTGCTAAACTCGGCGATCGTGTTGAAGTTACCCCTGGATTGAAAATCCGTATCGATGGTCACCTGATTTCGGTACGTGAGTCCGCTGAACAAATTTGTCGCGTTCTGGCCTATTACAAACCGGAAGGTGAGTTGTGTACCCGTAACGATCCGGAAGGACGTCCAACGGTGTTTGACCGTCTGCCAAAACTGCGTGGCGCACGCTGGATTGCCGTGGGTCGCTTGGACGTTAATACCTGTGGTCTGCTGCTGTTCACCACCGATGGTGAACTGGCAAACCGTTTAATGCACCCAAGCCGTGAAGTTGAACGTGAATATGCCGTGCGTGTATTTGGTCAGGTTGACGACGCGAAACTGCGTGATTTGAGTCGTGGCGTGCAGTTGGAAGATGGTCCGGCAGCTTTTAAAACCATCAAGTTCAGCGGCGGCGAAGGGATCAACCAGTGGTACAACGTGACTCTGACCGAAGGCCGTAACCGTGAAGTTCGTCGTCTGTGGGAAGCGGTTGGTGTGCAGGTGAGCCGCCTGATCCGTGTTCGTTACGGTGATATCCCACTGCCAAAAGGTCTGCCACGCGGTGGCTGGACGGAGCTGGACCTCGCCCAGACTAACTATCTGCGCGAACTGGTGGAGCTACCGCCAGAAACCAGCTCTAAAGTCGCTGTAGAAAAAGACCGTCGTCGCATGAAGGCGAATCAGATTCGTCGTGCGGTGAAACGTCACAGTCAGGTGAGCGGCGGTCGTCGTTCTGGCGGACGTAATAATAACGGTTAATCAAAGTATGCCGGACGTCATATCCGGCATTTTTACAGATTAATAATCGATCCCTATCTGCGCTTTTACACCGGCATCAAACGCATGTTTGACGGGGCGTAATTCACTTACCGTATCTGCCAGTTCAAGAATATCCCGATGACAACCACGACCCGTGATAATCACCGTCTGTTGATGTGGACGTTCATTTAACGCCTGCACCACTTCTTCCAGTGGCAAATAGTCATACGCCACCATATACGTCAGTTCATCAAGCAAAACCATATCCAGTGAGGAATCAGCAAGCATCCGCTTTGCATGTTGCCAGACTTCGCGGCAGGCGGCGGTATCAGACTCGCGGTTTTGTGTATCCCAGGTAAAGCCCGTTGCCATCACCTGAAACTCAACGCCATGTGGCTCCAGCAGATTGCGTTCGCCATTAGGCCAGGTGCCTTTAATAAACTGCACGACGCCTACTTTTTTTCCGTGACCAACTGCGCGTGTTGCCGTACCAAATGCCGCGGTGGTTTTGCCTTTTCCATTGCCGGTAAAGACGATGATAATACCGCGTTCATCCTGGGCCTGGGCCACACGAGCATCTACTTTTTCTTTCACTCGCTGCTGACGCTGTTGGTAGCGTTCATCACTCATTGGGAAATTCCTGGTTTACGGCCCGGTTGGGCGTCAAAGGTCATGCCGGTTTTACGGCGGCTGTCATCGCCCATCAGCCAGAGGTAGAGCGGCATGATATCAGCGGGTGTTTTAAGTTTCTGTGGATCTTCGGTCGGGAAGGCGCTGGCACGCATTGCGGTGCGCGTACCGCCTGGGTTAATGCAGTTGACACGCAGGCGCTGCTGATATTCATCGGCCAGTACCTGCATCATCCCTTCGGTGGCAAATTTCGACGCTGCATATGCACCCCAGTTGGCTCGTCCCTGACGTCCAACGCTTGATGAAGTAAAGACCAGTGAACCGGCGTCCGATTTGAGTAATAAAGGAAGCAGTGCCTGGGTGAGCATAAAGGTGGCATTAACGTTGACCTGCATGACGTCCTGCCAGACCTGCGGATTTTGTTCGCTCATTGGGCAAACATCGCCGAGCAATCCGGCATTATGCAAAACACCATCCAGACGCGGATAATTAACGGCAATGCGCTGTGCCAGTTGTTGGCAATTTTCGGACGTGCAGGTCAGCAAATCGAGAATAAACCACTGTGGCTGACGCCCAGTTTCTTCGTTTATGTGGCTGGCTACCTGACGTAATTTTTCTTCATTACGGCCCAACAGAATCACTGTCGCACCATAGCGTGCATACGTCATCGCGGCTTCACGACCAATACCATCGCTGGCTCCCGTCACCAGGATAATGCGATCATTGAGTAAATCTTGTTTTGGCTGGTAATGCATGGCTACTCCTCAACGACGTTGTCTGTCGCGCTGCCAGTGTACTTTATGACTTTGGGGCTTTATGCCTGAAACAGAAGGGCATTTCAATCAGCCTGGGGCGATAACACCGCAAAATGGATACTTTGTCATACTTTCGCTGCAATAACATCTCTGCGAGACGGCTTAACATGCCTGTTGTAAACTGTGAGCCAAAGCGTTGTTTAACCAAGGTGGGGACTCGTGGAATTGTTGTCTGAATATGGTTTGTTTTTGGCGAAAATCGTTACCGTTGTGCTAGCGATTGCGGCGATTGCCGCCATTATTGTCAATGTTGCTCAACGTAATAAACGCCAGCGTGGCGAGTTACGGGTCAACAATCTCAGCGAACAGTATAAGGAGATGAAAGAAGAACTGGCCGCGGCGCTGATGGACTCACATCAGCAAAAACAGTGGCACAAAGCGCAGAAGAAAAAGCATAAGCAAGAAGCGAAAGCAGCAAAAGCGAAAGCCAAACTGGGCGAGGTGGCAACTGACAGTAAACCCCGCGTCTGGGTGCTGGATTTTAAAGGCAGCATGGACGCCCATGAAGTGAACTCGCTACGTGAAGAGATAACGGCTGTACTCGCAGCATTCAAACCGCAGGATCAGGTTGTGCTCCGTCTGGAAAGCCCTGGTGGCATGGTGCATGGTTACGGGCTGGCGGCTTCGCAACTGCAGCGTCTGCGCGATAAAAACATTCCTTTAACTGTTACGGTAGACAAAGTCGCTGCCAGCGGCGGTTACATGATGGCCTGTGTGGCGGACAAAATTGTTTCCGCACCGTTTGCTATTGTGGGTTCCATTGGCGTGGTGGCGCAAATGCCCAACTTTAACCGCTTCCTGAAAAGCAAAGATATTGATATCGAACTGCACACTGCCGGGCAGTATAAGCGCACGCTGACGTTGCTGGGTGAAAATACCGAAGAAGGGCGGGAGAAATTCCGCGAAGAGTTGAACGAAACGCATCAGTTGTTTAAAGATTTTGTGAAGCGTATGCGTCCTTCTCTGGATATTGAACAGGTGGCAACGGGTGAACACTGGTACGGACAACAGGCGGTAGAGAAAGGCCTGGTTGATGAAATCAACACCAGTGATGAAGTTATTCTTAGCCTGATGGAAGGCCGTGAAGTGGTCAATGTACGCTATATGCAGCGTAAACGACTCATTGACCGATTCACCGGCAGCGCGGCAGAGAGCGCCGATCGATTGTTGCTACGCTGGTGGCAGCGGGGTCAAAAGCCATTGATGTAAAAGACAAACGCGAGGCTAAGACCTCGCGTTTTGCTTTAATCAACCAGATGATATTTTTCTGAAAGCACATGGGCCAGGTGTTTGAACATATTAAACACCGCGGTGCTTTTGGCTGTTGGCAATCCTTGTTCATCTAAAAAGTAGTCGCCGGTAAATACCAGCACGCCATTACGCTGCGTGACGCCGGTGGCTTCAATCCCTGCGAGCGTATCCTCATGCTCACGAATGATTTTGTTGGCCTCTTTCAACAGCGTTTCGCGGTCGATGGGTTGTGTCTCTTTGTTCATTATTTACTCCTTAAACAAGGACATTAGTCTACGCCAGGCATGGCTTGCAGACAAATATACCACGCTGGTGGCAAGAGCGCCTTACTGGCAACTTTGGATTTTGCATGCTAATAAAGTTGCGTATCGGATTTTATCAGGTACAGTGTGACGCTTTCGTCAATCTGGCAATAGATTTGCTTGACATTCGACCAAAATTCCGTCGTGCTATAGCGCCTGTAGGCCAAGACCTGTTAACTCAGTCACCTGAATTTTCGTGAACAGAGTCACGACAAGGGGTTGATATCCGCAGAGAGCGAGTCCATATCGGTAACTCGTTGCCAGTGGAAGGTTTATCAACGTGCGACGCATTCCTGGAAGAATCAAATTAGGTAAGGTGAATATGGGTAAAGCTCTTGTCATCGTTGAGTCCCCGGCAAAAGCCAAAACGATCAACAAGTATCTGGGTAGTGACTACGTGGTGAAATCCAGCGTCGGTCACATCCGCGATTTGCCGACCAGTGGCTCAGCTGCCAAAAAGAGTGCCGACTCTACCTCCACCAAGACGGCTAAAAAGCCTAAAAAGGATGAACGTGGCGCTCTCGTCAACCGTATGGGGGTTGACCCGTGGCACAATTGGGAGGCGCACTATGAAGTGTTGCCTGGTAAAGAGAAGGTCGTCTCTGAACTGAAACAACTGGCTGAAAAAGCCGACCACATCTATCTCGCAACCGACCTTGACCGCGAAGGGGAAGCCATTGCATGGCACCTGCGGGAAGTGATTGGGGGTGATGATGCGCGCTATAGCCGAGTGGTGTTTAACGAAATTACTAAAAACGCGATCCGCCAGGCATTTAACAAACCGGGTGAGCTGAATATTGATCGTGTTAATGCCCAGCAGGCGCGTCGCTTTATGGACCGCGTGGTGGGGTATATGGTTTCGCCGCTGCTATGGAAAAAGATCGCTCGTGGTCTGTCTGCCGGTCGTGTGCAGTCGGTGGCGGTTCGCCTGGTGGTCGAGCGTGAGCGTGAAATTAAAGCGTTCGTGCCGGAAGAGTTCTGGGAAGTCGATGCCAGCACGACCACGCCATCTGGTGAAGCGTTGGCGTTACAGGTGACTCATCAGAACGACAAACCGTTCCGTCCGGTCAACAAAGAACAAACTCAGGCTGCGGTAAGTCTGCTGGAAAAAGCGCGCTACAGCGTGCTGGAACGTGAAGACAAACCGACAACCAGTAAACCTGGCGCTCCTTTTATTACCTCTACGCTGCAACAAGCTGCCAGCACCCGTCTTGGATTTGGCGTGAAAAAAACCATGATGATGGCGCAGCGTTTGTATGAAGCAGGCTATATCACTTACATGCGTACCGACTCCACTAACCTGAGTCAGGACGCGGTAAATATGGTTCGCGGTTATATCAGCGATAATTTTGGTAAGAAATATCTGCCGGAAAGTCCGAATCAGTACGCCAGCAAAGAAAACTCACAGGAAGCGCACGAAGCGATTCGTCCTTCTGACGTCAATGTGATGGCGGAATCGCTGAAGGATATGGAAGCAGATGCGCAGAAACTGTACCAGTTAATCTGGCGTCAGTTCGTTGCCTGCCAGATGACCCCAGCGAAATATGACTCCACGACGCTGACCGTTGGTGCGGGCGATTTCCGCCTGAAAGCACGCGGTCGTATTTTGCGTTTTGATGGCTGGACAAAAGTGATGCCTGCGTTGCGTAAAGGCGATGAAGATCGCATCTTACCAGCAGTTAATAAAGGCGATGCTCTGACGCTCGTTGAACTTACACCAGCCCAGCACTTTACCAAGCCGCCAGCCCGTTTCAGTGAAGCATCGCTGGTTAAAGAGCTGGAAAAACGCGGTATCGGTCGTCCGTCTACCTATGCGTCGATCATTTCGACCATTCAGGATCGTGGCTACGTGCGAGTAGAAAATCGTCGTTTCTATGCGGAAAAAATGGGCGAAATCGTCACCGATCGCCTTGAAGAAAATTTCCGCGAGTTAATGAACTACGACTTTACCGCGCAGATGGAAAACAGCCTCGACCAGGTGGCAAATCACGAAGCAGAGTGGAAAGCTGTACTGGATCACTTCTTCTCGGATTTCACCCAGCAGTTAGATAAAGCTGAAAAAGATCCGGAAGAGGGTGGTATGCGCCCGAACCAGATGGTTCTGACCAGCATTGACTGCCCGACTTGTGGTCGCAAAATGGGGATTCGCACAGCGAGCACCGGGGTATTCCTTGGCTGTTCTGGCTATGCGCTGCCGCCGAAAGAGCGTTGCAAAACCACCATTAACCTGGTGCCGGAAAACGAAGTGCTGAACGTGCTGGAAGGCGAAGATGCTGAAACCAACGCGCTGCGCGCAAAACGTCGTTGCCCGAAATGCGGCACGGCGATGGACAGCTATCTCATCGATCCGAAACGTAAGTTGCATGTCTGTGGTAATAACCCAACCTGCGACGGTTACGAGATCGAAGAGGGCGAATTCCGCATTAAAGGTTATGACGGCCCGATCGTTGAGTGTGAAAAATGTGGCTCTGAAATGCACCTGAAAATGGGGCGTTTCGGTAAATACATGGCCTGCACCAACGAAGAGTGTAAAAACACACGTAAGATTTTACGTAACGGCGAAGTGGCACCACCGAAAGAAGATCCGGTGCCATTACCTGAGCTGCCGTGCGAAAAATCAGATGCTTATTTCGTGCTGCGTGACGGTGCTGCCGGTGTGTTCCTGGCTGCCAACACTTTCCCGAAATCGCGTGAAACGCGTGCGCCACTGGTGGAAGAGCTTTATCGCTTCCGCGACCGTCTGCCGGAAAAACTGCGTTATCTGGCCGATGCGCCACAGCAGGATCCGGAAGGTAATAAGACCATGGTTCGCTTTAGCCGTAAAACCAAACAGCAATATGTCTCTTCGGAAAAAGACGGAAAGGCGACTGGCTGGTCAGCATTTTATGTTGATGGCAAATGGGTTGAAGGAAAAAAATAACCTTTAATTCTGTCAGGTTTTTATAAACAAAGGGTCGCGAAAGCGGCCCTTTTTTATTGCATATTATTTTTTCTTCACACCTATACACTAAGGCTATAAATGATATAGTGGTTATAGTTAGCACCTTTTTTATTATTAAATCGTATTAGTCACCCGCCAGGTGTGACGAAAAAACGATGTTCTGATGGCGTCTAAGTGGATGGTTTAACATGAAATTACAACAACTTCGCTATATTGTTGAGGTGGTCAATCATAACCTGAATGTCTCATCAACAGCGGAAGGACTTTACACATCACAACCCGGGATCAGTAAACAAGTCAGAATGCTGGAAGACGAGCTAGGCATTCAAATTTTTTCCCGAAGCGGCAAGCACCTGACGCAGGTAACGCCAGCAGGGCAAGAAATAATTCGTATCGCTCGCGAAGTCCTGTCGAAAGTCGATGCCATAAAATCGGTTGCCGGAGAGCACACCTGGCCGGATAAAGGTTCACTGTATATCGCCACCACGCATACCCAGGCACGCTACGCATTACCAAACGTCATCAAAGGCTTTATTGAGCGTTATCCTCGCGTTTCTTTGCATATGCACCAGGGCTCGCCGACACAAATTGCTGATGCCGTCTCTAAAGGCAATGCTGATTTCGCTATCGCCACAGAAGCGCTGCATCTGTATGAAGATTTAGTGATGTTACCGTGCTACCACTGGAATCGGGCTATTGTAGTCACTCCGGATCACCCGCTGGCAGGCAAAAAAGCCATTACCATTGAAGAACTGGCGCAATATCCGTTGGTGACATATACCTTCGGCTTTACCGGACGTTCAGAACTGGATACTGCCTTTAATCGCGCAGGGTTAACGCCGCGTATCGTTTTCACGGCAACGGATGCTGACGTCATTAAAACTTACGTCCGGTTAGGGCTGGGGGTAGGGGTCATTGCCAGCATGGCGGTGGATCCGGTCGCCGATCCCGACCTTGTGCGTGTTGATGCTCACGATATCTTCAGCCACAGTACAACCAAAATTGGTTTTCGCCGTAGTACTTTCTTGCGCAGTTATATGTATGATTTCATTCAGCGTTTTGCACCGCATTTAACGCGTGATGTCGTTGATGCGGCTGTCGCATTGCGCTCTAATGAAGAAATTGAGGTCATGTTTAAAGATATAAAACTGCCGGAAAAATAATTTCTTGCGTTATTTTCGGCACCTTTTATGTAGCGAAGGTGCCGGAATATATTCTCTTTTGTTACTTATTTCTATACCGTGCACAATATTTTTATCCCTCATATTTATAGGGTAAATTACCTGTAAAGTAGTGTCTAATTACCCGCCTCGCAAACTCCAGTTTTCAAATATCTATTTCAGGTCAAAAGATTGAATTATTCACTGGAGACGATTCGTAAATTCGCTGGATTTTTGACTAAAGTTTCTTTAGGATTTGTCTCATCGTATGATTAATTACACCAATCGTTCAACGTCTTGCTGATAAGTGATGGCGATTATATGAGGTTAGCAATGCCTTCTGGAAATCAGGAACCCCGCCGCGATCCTGAATTAAAACGTAAAGCCTGGCTGGCGGTTTTTCTTGGTTCTGCACTTTTCTGGGTGGTTGTCGCACTGCTGATTTGGAAAGTGTGGGGATAACTATGGTCGGTCAGGAGCAACTGGAGTCGTCACCATTATGCCAGCATAGTGACAATGAAACAGAAACGAAACGGGAATGTTCCGTCGTTATTCCAGACGACTGGCAACTAACATCGCAGCAGCAAGCCTTTATAGAACTGTTTGCTGAAGATGATCAGCCGAAACAATAATTATCATCATTCTTATTACCCATTTTTAATGAATTAAAGGGCTTTTAATACACCGCAGCAATAACAGCTTGAGTTATCTCAACACAAAATAATAACCGTTAAGGGTGTAGCCTATGATCAACACAAATATGAAATATTGGTCCTGGATGGGCGCGTTTTCTCTGTCGATGCTCTTCTGGGCCGAACTCCTCTGGATCATTACTCACTGATCCTTGACCCCGCTGCGGCGGGGTTGTCATTTGCTTTGCCACAAGGTTTCTCCTCTTTTATCAATTTGGGTTGTTATCAAATCGTTACGCGATGTTTGTGTTATCTTTAATATTCACCCTGAAGAGAATCAGGGCTTCGCAACCCTGTCATTAAGGAGGAGCTATGTCGTCAACCCTACGAGAAGCCAGTAAGGACACGTTGCAGGCCAAAGATAAAACTTACCACTACTACAGCCTGCCGCTTGCTGCTAAATCACTGGGCGATATCACCCGTCTACCCAAGTCACTCAAAGTTTTGCTCGAAAACCTGCTGCGCTGGCAGGATGGTAACTCGGTTACCGAAGAGGATATCCACGCGCTGGCAGGATGGCTGAAAAATGCCCATGCTGACCGTGAAATTGCCTACCGCCCGGCAAGGGTGCTGATGCAGGACTTTACCGGCGTACCTGCCGTTGTTGATCTGGCGGCAATGCGCGAAGCGGTTAAACGCCTCGGCGGCGATACTGCAAAGGTTAACCCGCTCTCACCGGTCGACCTGGTCATTGACCACTCGGTGACCGTCGATCGTTTTGGTGATGATGAGGCATTTGAAGAAAACGTACGCCTGGAAATGGAGCGCAACCACGAACGTTATGTGTTCCTGAAATGGGGAAAGCAAGCGTTCAGTCGGTTTAGCGTCGTGCCGCCAGGCACAGGCATTTGCCATCAGGTTAACCTCGAATATCTCGGCAAAGCAGTGTGGAGTGAATTGCAGGACGGTGAATGGATTGCTTATCCGGATACACTCGTTGGTACTGACTCGCACACCACCATGATCAACGGCCTTGGCGTGCTGGGGTGGGGCGTTGGTGGGATCGAAGCAGAAGCCGCAATGTTAGGCCAGCCGGTTTCCATGCTTATCCCGGATGTAGTGGGCTTCAAACTTACCGGAAAATTACGTGAAGGTATTACCGCCACAGACCTGGTTCTCACTGTTACCCAAATGCTGCGCAAACATGGCGTGGTGGGGAAATTCGTCGAATTTTATGGTGATGGTCTGGATTCACTACCGTTGGCGGATCGCGCCACCATTGCCAATATGTCGCCAGAATATGGTGCCACCTGTGGCTTCTTCCCAATCGATGCTGTAACCCTCGATTACATGCGTTTAAGCGGGCGCAGCGAAGATCAGGTCGAGTTGGTCGAAAAATATGCCAAAGCGCAGGGCATGTGGCGTAACCCGGGCGATGAACCAATTTTTACCAGTACGTTAGAACTGGATATGAATGACGTTGAAGCGAGCCTGGCAGGGCCTAAACGCCCACAGGATCGCGTTGCACTGCCCGATGTACCAAAAGCATTTGCCGCCAGTAACGAACTGGAAGTGAATGCCACGCATAAAGATCGCCAGCCGGTCGATTATGTTATGAACGGACATCAGTATCAGTTACCTGATGGCGCTGTGGTCATTGCTGCGATAACCTCGTGCACCAACACCTCTAACCCAAGTGTGCTGATGGCCGCAGGCTTGCTGGCGAAAAAAGCCGTAACTCTGGGCCTCAAGCGGCAACCATGGGTCAAAGCGTCGCTGGCACCGGGTTCGAAAGTCGTTTCTGATTATCTGGCAAAAGCGAAACTGACACCGTATCTCGACGAACTGGGGTTTAACCTTGTGGGATACGGTTGTACCACCTGTATTGGTAACTCTGGGCCGCTGCCCGATCCTATCGAAACGGCAATCAAAAAAGGCGATTTAACCGTCGGTGCGGTGCTGTCCGGCAACCGTAACTTTGAAGGCCGTATCCATCCGCTGGTTAAAACTAACTGGCTGGCCTCGCCGCCGCTGGTGGTTGCCTATGCGCTGGCGGGAAATATGAATATCAACCTGGCTTCTGAGCCTATCGGCCATGATCGCAAAGGCGATCCGGTTTATCTGAAAGATATCTGGCCATCGGCACAAGAAATTGCCCGTGCGGTAGAACAAGTCTCCACAGAAATGTTCCGCAAAGAGTACGCAGAAGTTTTTGAAGGCACAGCAGAGTGGAAGGGAATTAACGTCACACGATCCGATACCTACGGTTGGCAGGAGGACTCAACCTATATTCGCTTATCGCCTTTCTTTGATGAAATGCAGGCAACACCAGCACCAGTGGAAGATATTCACGGTGCGCGGATCCTCGCAATGCTGGGGGATTCAGTCACCACTGACCATATCTCTCCGGCGGGCAGTATTAAGCCCGACAGCCCAGCGGGTCGATATCTACAAGGTCGGGGTGTTGAGCGAAAAGACTTTAACTCCTACGGTTCGCGGCGTGGTAACCATGAAGTGATGATGCGCGGCACCTTCGCCAATATTCGCATCCGTAATGAAATGGTGCCTGGCGTTGAAGGGGGGATGACGCGGCATTTACCTGACAGCGACGTAGTCTCTATTTATGATGCTGCGATGCGCTATAAGCAGGAGCAAACGCCGCTGGCGGTGATTGCCGGGAAAGAGTATGGATCAGGCTCCAGTCGTGACTGGGCGGCAAAAGGTCCGCGTCTGCTTGGTATTCGTGTGGTGATTGCCGAATCGTTTGAACGAATTCACCGTTCGAATTTAATTGGCATGGGCATCCTGCCGCTGGAATTTCCGCAAGGCGTAACGCGTAAAACGTTAGGGCTAACCGGGGAAGAGAAGATTGATATTGGCGATCTGCAAAACCTACAACCCGGCGCGACGGTTCCGGTGACGCTTACGCGCGCGGATGGTAGCCAGGAAGTCGTACCCTGCCGTTGTCGTATCGACACCGCGACGGAGTTGACCTACTACCAGAACGACGGCATTTTGCATTATGTCATTCGTAATATGTTGAAGTAACAACTATTTGCTTGCCGGTTATTTTGCTTCCGGCAAGCAAATGAATTACACAATGCAAGAGGGTTATTTGTTCAGCAAATGGCCCATTTTCTCGGCTTTGGTATCGAGATAATGTTCGTTATTGGGGTTACGACCTACAATCAATGGTACGCGTTCAACAATATTAATCCCTGCTTCGGTCAGAATTTCGACTTTTTTCGGGTTATTGGTTAACAAGCGGACTTCATTGACGCCAAGGAGTTTGAACATATCAGCGCAAAGAGTGAAGTCGCGCTCATCAGCGGCGAAGCCTAACTGGTGGTTAGCCTCTACGGTATCGTAACCTTGATCCTGCAGTGCGTAAGCGCGGATTTTATTCAGCAGACCAATGTTACGACCTTCCTGACGGTGATACAGCAAAATACCACGGCCTTCCTCGGCAATTTGCGTCAATGCCGCTTCGAGCTGGAAGCCACAATCGCAGCGCAAGCTGAACAGGGCGTCACCGGTCAGACATTCGGAATGGACGCGCGCAAGTACCGGGGTATGCCCGGAAATATCGCCATAGACTAGCGCGACATGATCGTGTCCGGTTGCCAGTTCTTCAAATCCCACCATCAGGAAATCGCCCCATGGGGTTGGCAGTTTGGCTTCTGCCACACGTTTAAGCTGCATGAAATTCTCCAGATAATGCTGGTTCTGTATTGGCTTATTTTGCCATAACGAGAAGGGGTTCACCTAATCACGACGCGTCGATCGTTCACGGAATGGCACAAATCTGTCAATTTTTCCTGGAACTGGCGTTTTCAGTTATGATTGTGGGACTTATCAAAAAGGAGAGGCCATGCGTTCGATTGCCAGACGTACCGCAGTGGGAGCTGCACTATTGCTTGTCATGCCAGTAGCCGTATGGATTTCTGGCTGGCGTTGGCAACCTGGAGAACAAAGTTGGCTACTAAAAGCGGCTTTTTGGGTTACTGAAACTGTCACCCAGCCCTGGGGCGTCATTACACATTTGATTTTATTCGGCTGGTTTCTCTGGTGTCTGCGTTTTCGCATTAAGGCTGCCTTTGTATTATTTGCCATTCTGGCGGCCGCAATCCTTGTGGGACAAGGCGTTAAATCCTGGATCAAAGACAAAGTCCAGGAACCACGACCTTTTGTTATCTGGCTGGAAAAAACACATCATATTCCGGTTGATGAGTTCTACACTTTAAAGCGAGCAGAACGCGGAAATCTAGTGAAAGAACAGTTGGCTGAAGAGAAAAATATCCCACAATATTTGCGTTCACACTGGCAGAAAGAGACGGGGTTTGCCTTTCCTTCCGGTCACACGATGTTTGCTGCCAGTTGGGCACTGCTGGCCGTTGGTTTGCTGTGGCCGCGTCGGCGAACGTTAACCATTGCTATCTTGCTGGTCTGGGCAACGGGAGTCATGGGAAGCCGCCTGCTGCTCGGGATGCATTGGCCACGCGATCTGGTAGTAGCTACGTTGATTTCGTGGGCGCTGGTGGCGGTGGCAACGTGGCTTGCGCAACGAATTTGTGGGCCATTAACACCACCTGCGGAAGAAAATCGCGAAATAGCGCAACGAGAACAAGAAAGTTAACGCTGGTTGATTTTCCGAATTTAGCCCTTAAATCATCAACAATGCGTGTGGATGCCATTTCGCAGACGGCGCGAAAATGGTACTTTAAAGGGCTATTGCGGTAAGTTGACCATAATTTATTCGCTCTAACCACATAACGGGAAGTAATGTGAAATATTTACTCATTTTCTTACTGGTGTTAGCGATCTTCGTGATTTCGGTCACGTTGGGTGCGCAGAACGATCAACAGGTGACGTTTAATTATCTGTTAGCGCAAGGGGAGTACCGTATTTCCACATTGCTGGCGGTATTGTTTGCTGCGGGGTTTGCTATCGGTTGGTTGATTTGTGGCCTGTTCTGGCTGCGAGTTCGTGTTTCCCTGGCGCGCGCTGAACGTAAAATAAAGCGACTGGAAAACCAGCTTTCACCCGCGACTGACGTGGCTGTAGTGCCGCACTCGTCAGCGGCGAAGGAATAACTTTCTATGCTGGAGTTGTTGTTTCTGCTTTTGCCTGTAGCCGCTGCCTATGGCTGGTATATGGGCCGCAGAAGTGCGCAACAAAACAAGCAAGATGAAGCCAACCGCTTGTCGCGTGATTACGTAGCGGGGGTTAACTTCCTGCTTAGTAATCAACAGGATAAAGCGGTAGACCTGTTTCTCGATATGCTTAAAGAGGATACAGGCACCGTTGAAGCCCACCTTACGCTCGGAAACCTGTTCCGTTCGCGTGGCGAAGTTGATCGCGCTATTCGCATCCATCAGACCCTAATGGAAAGCGCCTCGCTGACCTATGAACAGCGTCTGTTGGCGATTCAACAACTGGGGCGTGATTACATGGCCGCCGGGTTATATGACCGCGCGGAAGACATGTTCAATCAGCTGACCGATGAAACTGACTTCCGCATTGGCGCGCTGCAACAGTTGCTACAAATCTACCAGGCTACCAGTGAGTGGCAGAAAGCAATTGATGTTGCCGAACGCCTGGTGAAGCTGGGTAAAGATAAACAGCGCGTCGAAATTGCCCATTTCTACTGTGAGTTAGCCCTGCAGCATATGGCCAGCGACGATCTCGATCGTGCCATGACCTTGCTAAAAAAAGGGGCGGCGGCAGATAAAAACAGCGCCCGCGTATCCATAATGATGGGACGCGTGTTTATGGCGAAAGGAGAATACGCCAAAGCCGTCGAAAGTCTGCAACGCGTGATATCCCAGGACAGAGAACTGGTCAGCGAAACGCTGGAAATGTTGCAAACCTGCTATCAGCAGTTGGGTAAAACTGCCGAATGGGCAGAATTCCTGCAGCGTGCGGTGGAAGAGAACACCGGTGCCGATGCTGAATTGATGCTTGCTGATATCATCGAAGCGCGCGACGGTAGTGAGGCCGCACAGGTCTATATTACGCGCCAGCTTCAGCGTCATCCGACCATGCGTGTGTTCCATAAGTTAATGGATTACCACTTAAATGAAGCGGAAGAAGGGCGTGCCAAAGAGAGCCTGATGGTGCTGCGTGACATGGTTGGCGAGAAGGTACGTAGTAAGCCTCGTTATCGTTGCCAGAAATGTGGTTTTACCGCATACACCCTCTACTGGCATTGTCCGTCTTGTCGGGCCTGGTCAACCATTAAACCGATTCGCGGTCTTGATGGCCTGTAATTTTTAAAAAAAAATCCGACTTTAGTTACAACATACTAATTATTAATGTTCCATTGTGCTCCGGCAACGACGGCGCAGAAAAAGCCTGCCAGGGGAGAAATCGCAACTGTTAATTTTTTATTTCCACGGGTAGAATGCTCGCCGTTTACCTGTTTCGCGCCACTTCCGGTGCCCATCATCAAGAAGGTCTGGTCATGACGTTAACTGCTTCATCTTCTTCCCGCGCTGTTACGAATTCTCCTGTGGTTGTTGCCCTTGATTATCATAATCGTGATGACGCGCTGGCCTTTGTCGACAAGATCGACCCACGCGATTGTCGTCTGAAGGTCGGCAAAGAGATGTTTACATTGTTTGGGCCACAGTTTGTGCGCGAACTTCAACAGCGTGGTTTTGATATCTTTCTTGACCTGAAATTCCACGATATCCCCAACACTGCAGCGCACGCTGTCGCTGCTGCAGCTGACTTAGGCGTGTGGATGGTGAATGTTCATGCCTCTGGTGGGGCGCGTATGATGACCGCAGCGCGTGAGGCACTGGTTCCGTTTGGCAAAGATGCACCGCTTTTGATTGCTGTGACAGTGTTGACCAGCATGGAAGCCAGCGACCTGGTCGATCTTGGCATGACACTGTCACCTGCAGATTATGCAGAACGTCTGGCGGCACTGACGCAAAAATGTGGCCTTGATGGTGTGGTGTGTTCTGCTCAGGAAGCTGTGCGCTTTAAACAGGTATTCGGTCAGGAGTTCAAACTGGTTACGCCGGGCATTCGTCCGCAGGGGAGTGAAGCTGGTGACCAGCGCCGCATTATGACGCCAGAACAGGCGTTGTCGGCTGGTGTTGATTATATGGTGATTGGTCGCCCGGTAACGCAATCGGTAGATCCAGCGCAGACGCTGAAAGCGATCAACGCCTCTTTACAGCGGAGTGCATGATGAGTGATTCCAACAGCCGTCTGGTCTACTCAACGGAAACCGGACGTATTGATGAGCCCAAAGCGGCCCCTGTACGCCCTAAAGGCGACGGTGTGGTGCGTATTCAGCGTCAGACCAGTGGACGTAAAGGTAAGGGCGTTTGCCTGATTACCGGTGTCGATCTCGATGATGCCGAACTGACAAAACTTGCAGCGGAACTGAAGAAAAAATGCGGCTGCGGCGGAGCAGTTAAAGATGGAGTTATTGAAATCCAGGGCGATAAGCGTGATTTATTAAAATCACTACTTGAAGCGAAAGGGATGAAGGTAAAACTCGCAGGCGGTTAACATAAAAAGCCACGGATATATCCGTGGCTTTCGAATATTTTACTGTGCGTATTATTCAGTTATTTCGTACTGAACAGAATCAAGCGTATTATAATTGCGAGTCGATAATCGACATTTATTTACGATTATTTACCGACCTGGTGACCAATAACACCACCGACAGCTGCACCACCTAATGTACCCAACGTACTGCCATCGGTCAGTACTGCACCGCCTAATGCCCCTGCACCCGCGCCGATTGCGGTGTTGCGGTCCCGTTTAGACCAGTTAGAACAGGCACTCAGAGACATTGCCAAAGTAATTGCCAGAACAGCCGCGGTCATTTTTTTGCTCGTTACAAACATAATACTCTCTCCTGAATTTATGATTCACGGAAGTAAGCTCTCTATAACTATAATAGCTAAGAATAAGCCTGGTGAAATTATTCCGTGAAATCTGCTCGCGCGCAGGGTTATATCACGCAGGTGATAATGACTTCCTGTTATATCGCTGATAATAATTTTATATCTTGAGAGTGTTAATAACAGGTAAATAGTCTTAATTATCAACCAGGAATCATCTTAGAGCGGATGATTTGCCAAACTGCAAATCATCCGTAGAGAAGGGAAATGGTTAAATGTCAACGACGTGAACGGTGAGTTTACTGTGCTCAAGATGCATCAGATCGCTGGCGCGTATTTTCGAATCGGTAATCACGCGATTGAATCGCTCAACGGGACCGATGGAGTATGAATGTACAGCACCAAATTTCGAGCTGTCAGTCAGGACTATCGCTTCGCACTCTTTTTCCAGCACGGCATTGACCACATCGGTACGCATCATATCGCGACCGGTAAATCCAGTTTCAGGTTGCCAGCCATCAATACCAATAAATGCTTTGCTGAAATGCACCTGTTGGATGCACTGGCGTGTCAAAGGGCCAACCATACTTTCGCTTTTTTTCTGATACACGCCACCGAGCAAAATAACTTCACAAGGCGCGTCTTTCAGCAAATGCGCGATGTAGCTGCTGACCGTGATGATAGTGACATTTTTCTTCTGCTCGCCCAGAGTCCGGGCGAGTAGGGCATTGCTGCTGCCATTTTCGATAAAGATGGTTTCGCCCGGTTGAACCAGCGACGCGGCAAACTCGGCGAGTTCACGCTTCAGCGTATAGTTGCTCATCATACGGGTTTCGACGTCATCACTATCAAGCGAAACAGCAAAGCCATGTGCACGGCGGAGGTAACTCAGTTTTTCGAGTGTGTTGAGATCCTGGCGAATGGTAACTTCAGAAACTCCAGTGGCTTTTGCCAGATCGGTTACGCTAACCTGACCCTGGTCAATGACCATCTGTAGAATAGTTTGTTGTCGGGAATTCATCGCTGTAATTCTTATAACGTTATAATACTTAATAAAAAAATACTGACGCGCCGGGCATCCTCAAATAGGAAAACCTGAAGGCACGATTGTTAAATCTCCCACGGTGCCTTCGGGATGTCTGGCGTAGATTCAGCAACCTGGCGCAAGAGTTCTGCTTTAAGTATCTCGAGATTATGGATCGCAGAGTGGTAATCGCCTGCCACAAGGATATCTAACACAATATCAATACGTTCGGCAACGCGCTGGGCATCAAATTCAGACATCAAGGACATCCTTATAGCAAAAGGGGGAAAATGAATAATGCAAAAATTGCCGCTAAAAGAGAAGTGTTTAACAGCAACGGCTAATTATCATCCAGGAATACGATATATAATGACGGGATATAGCGCTAAGTATATATATTCATCTACTTATGCGCGCTTCAGATAGCGTTTATACCAGCGTTCGAAGGCGACGGCGGGCATCGGTTTGGCAAACAAAAATCCTTGCCGCTCATTGATCCCGTTCTTGGTTAAAAAAGCATCTTCCTTTGCACTCTCTACACCTTCGGCGATCACCTGAAGATTCAATGCCTGGGCCACAGCGACGATCGCCCGGACCAGTGACTGCGAGACAGGTTGTTTGTGAATATCTCGAACAAAAACCTGGTCAAGTTTGATGGCATCGATCGGAAAGCGCGCCAGTTGCGAAAGTGAAGAGTAGCCGGTACCAAAATCATCCAGATGCACTTGCGCACCTAGTTGGCTAAATTGTTGAATAACAGACAGTGCCAGTTCATCATTCTCAATCAGACAACTCTCTGTCAGTTCAACATCTATAGGGCAGTATTCAAAATTGAGTTCCTGGAGAACCTGTTTCAGGGCGGTGAAAATGGTTTGATCGGCGAGCTGACGTGCAGAAATATTTACCGCCACTCGCAGGTTTATGCCTTTATCCCGCCACTTTGCCACTTGGCGTACGACATCGAGAATCACCCAACGGCCTAAAGGCACAATTAGCCCTGACTCTTCGGCGTAGGAAATGAAGTCCAACGGTGGAATCAACCCACGTTCAGGTGACTGCCAACGTACTAGTGCTTCCAGACTGCGCACTTCGCCACGCCAGGTGATTTTCGGTTGATAGTGAATAACCAACTGATCGTTTTCCAGTGCTTTACGCAAGTTGGTATCCAGCCAGAGATATTCAAATACCCGTTGATTCATTTCTGGGGTAAAAACGCAAAATTGTCCTCGTCCGCCTTCCTTCGCTGTGTACATTGCTGTGTCGGCGTGACGAATAATAGCCGTGCTGTCTGAACCATGTTCGGGAGAGAGTGCAATACCTACTGAACAGCTGGTATAAACTTCAATTAAACCAATGCGAAAGGGGAGCCGTAAGCGGGTCAAAATTCGTGATGCCATTGCTTCCAGCGCGCTTTGTGAGGTGTTGGATGCCAGTACCAGAAACTCATCCCCACCTGGACGCGCCAACACCTGGTCATGTTCGAGACAGCTTAAAATAGCCAATGACACGTCGCGTAATAACTGGTCACCAAACAAATGCCCATAGGCGTCGTTGACCTTTTTGAAATTATCCAAATCAAGATACACAACCCCAACTTTATTGTTATCTGCATGATTAATAGCGTGATCGATTAAATCCTGCATTGCGTTACGATTCGGCAGTCCGGTGATACTGTCGGTATTTGCCAGAATACGCAGTCGCTCCTGAGCGCGGCGCTCTTCGGTAATGTCGGTGCCGGAACAGATTAAAAAAATCTCGTTTTTGCCACTGCCGCTGTGGACAAATTTATTGCGAAACAGAAACAGCCGCTGGCCTTTACATGTTGGTATCCACAGTTCGACTTCATATGCATTGCCGCTTCGAAAAAATACACGGTTATTGCGCCTGGATGCCGCAGCTTCACGACGGCTCATAAACAGTTTAAACACGCTTTGCCCAATGACGTCGTGTTCTTTCAACCCTGTGTAATCTTCACATAACCGATTGAAGCGTTGGATATTCCCCCGGCTGTCGAGAATCACTATTGCGGAATGTGCTTCAGAAACTACCTGCTCAGCAAAGGAAAGCCCGTGTGATAAATCACGAGCAACCGCCGGTGTGTCATGCCATGCAGACGCGTTGCCAGCCCATTCCCGTTTATTGATTTTTCGTCCTACCAGATGCACAGAAAGATCGCTTTCATCGACGGTCAGACTCATCATCAGGCTGGAGGTGATGACCGTCATTTCCCTGATGCGAGCAGCCTGTTCGGCAGATAACTGCAATGTACGATCAGGTTCTGTGGTTTCGGTGGTAGAAAAGCGCAAAACATCGCTGCTTTCCGTCAACCGCCAGTATGGATTGTGCGATCCGAGAAAGTTGTACAACGTTGTGGACTCCCTAACGGTTTTCATGATGCATATCCTCCGGTTAACAGCGGAGTCCGCGGTTAAATAAAAGGAACAACATGACTTACATGAAATTAACGGCGGCTAAACGCATTGTTTTTTTTATATATTTATTTGTAATCCAGTTTTGGAAAAACGCCAGTTTTCAAACGAAAGTCAGTTAAAAAATCTGCCTGGATATAACGAAGGTAGAGCGGGGAAATAAACGGCCCATCCATGAGGAATGGGCCGTGAAAGGAGATTACGCGACCGGGCGCGCAATAATGCTGCGGGTTTCCATGCGGACTTCGGCAATAGTGACGTCAATAACGTCAGTCACTTTGTAAACCGTTTCACCTTTAATTTGTACAGTGCCGTTTTCCTGGCTGCAAACCAGTTCATCGCGCACAGCGTGTAAGAAAGGTGCCGGAATAAAGGCGATAGCGCCGTTATCAACCAAACGAACACGCATGCCGCCACGGCTGATATCGACAATTTCCGCTGCGAAACGGGTGTCGGTCCCGGCTTTGTCTTTCAGGAAGCGTGCGTATAACCAGTCACCAACATCACGTTCTGCCATCCGGTTGAGACGGCGACGCTCGGCCATTTGGACAGTGATTTCATCCTGTGGGCGCGTCGCAGTTTCGCCTTTGATAACCGCTTTCAGCAGACGGTGGTTGATCATGTCGCCATATTTACGGATCGGCGAAGTCCAGGTGGCGTATGCTTCCAGACCGAGGCCAAAGTGAGGACCGGGTTCAGTGCTAATTTCAGCAAATGACTGGAAGCGACGAATGCGGCTGTCGAGGAAACCAGTTGGTTGCGCGTCCAGTTCACGACGCAGTTTGCAGAAACCGTCCAGCGTGAGCACTTCTTCGGCATCGACATGCAGACCGTGCGTTTTCAGCAACGCTGCCAGCGCGTCGGCATTCGCCGGATCAAAGCCCATATGCACGTTATAGATGCCAAAACCGAGCTTATCGCGCAGTACGCGGGCCGCACAAATGTTAGCGGCAATCATCGCTTCTTCGACGATACGGTTGGCAATGCGACGAGGCTCGGCGACGATATCCAGCACTTCACCTTTTTCACCGAGAATAAAGCGGTAATCCGGGCGATCTTTAAACACCAGTGCGTGGTTATGACGCCACTCGCCGCGGCGTTGGCAAATTTGCGCTAGCAAACGGACTTGTTCGGCAATTGCTTCACTTTCAGGCTGCCAGTCACCGGTATTTTCCAGCCAGTCAGAAACCTGGTCATACACCAGCTTTGCTTTGGATTCGATGGTGGCGGCAAAGAATTCGATATTATCTTCAATGGTGCCATCAGCGGAGAGCGTCATGCGGCATGCCAGTACCGGGCGGACTTCATTGGCGCGCAGTGAGCAGAGATCGTCAGAAAGCTCGCGAGGCAGCATAGGGATGTTGAAGCCAGGCAGATAGTTGGTGAATGCGCGAATTTTCGCGGCTTTGTCCAGCTTGCTGCCTTCAGCAATCCACGCGGTTGGATCGGCAATCGCCACAATCAGCTGAAGTTTGTCATCCGGCAACGCCTTAGCGAAAAGGGCGTCATCCATATCTTCTGTGCTGGCACTGTCGATGGTGACAAAATCCAGCGCGGTCAGATCTTCACGAACCAGACCTTCATCGAGCATTTCGGTAGCGACGCCGTCTGGTGCTTCTTTTTCCAGATTATGGCGTGCAAGGGTAACCCACCACGGTACAAAGTGATCGTCACCAAAAGTGATGTATTGTGTCAGTTCTGCATAGAAAGAACGATCGCCTTTCAGCGGATGACGGCGCATTTCGGCAACCGCCCAGTCGCCTTCTTTAAACTCGTGGTTCAGGCCACGGGCTGCGCGGCAAGGAATGGCGTCTTTTAAGAGTGGATGATCAGGAACGATGGCCAGACGGTCATTTTTGCCCTGAACCTTACCCACGAAACGAGTCAGGAACGGTTCAACCAGTTCTTCTGGCTCTGCGGATTCACGTTCTTTTTCACTGTGGATCACCGCGATAATTCGGTCGCCATGCATGACTTTTTTCATCTGCGGCGGCGGAATGAAATAACTTTTTTGCGCGTCGACTTCCAGGAAGCCAAAGCCTTTTTCTGTGGCTTTTACCACCCCTTCAGCGCGTGGCGTCTGGGAATGCAGTTGCTGTTTAAGCTGCGCTAGCAGCGGGTTGTCCTGAAACATAATTGTCTATTTTGGTGGCCATTAGAGCGGCTGACAGTTTTACGCGAATCTGTCTGACGCGGCAAGGTTAATATGTCTCACCCAACGCGATTTTTAAGCGATTTATCCAGCCACACAGCCCGCTCCATACCAGCAGATTAATAATCTGCGTTGATGATTTTTCGTGTTCGAGTAAAGGGCTGAACTGGGCGGCGCTAAAGCGATCGGGTGCTCGGGTCAGCCATTGTATCGCCTGAACGGTAGCGCGCTCAACAGAATGACGGTCAGCCCATTGGTTAATTTCATTTTCGCCCTTGCGCATAAGGGTGCTGATTTTTTTATATTCATTTGATGAATCCATACAGGTGGCAAAACAAGCAGGACTGCCATTTATACGCGCGCATAACAACGCCGCAAGCTGATTATCCGGCTGTGTATTGCCCCGTGTGCTGTTTAACAACTTTTCGAGAAGGGAAAGTGAAATAGGGTGGAGAGAGAGTATTTCGGCCAGTTGGCAAAGTTCTGCAGTTGAACTTTTTGTGTGCTCTTCAGGTAGTTTTTCCACCTCATAGCTGCTTCGCCAGCGTAATGATTCATCAGCAAACAGTGACGCGTCGGCGTAGTTTTGTATCTCCAGCCCGGGTAACCAGCGTACCGGATGCCCGAGATAAGCCTGAAATGTCGCAATTGTCCGCGCCTGAAAGCCAATAAAACCAATGATTTGGCTAATGATCACACAGTCCCAGGCAGTAAGACCGACGTCATTCAGATGCTGGCGCGATCGGTTGTCGATAATAGAAGGCGAGCTAGCCAGTTGGCGGGCATATTGCGTGATTTGTGCCAACCGATGATTACTTTCCCTGGTGGAATCAGGCCCGGGGAGCGGCGTAAGTCGCGCCGAATAGTAGTTACATAACCGCTGGACGCCGCAAACCTGAGCAACCGTCAGGGCCGTCGACAAGCGTTCATAAGCGGTGAAGGTCTGTGAACGGGTCACGGTAAGCTGGTCAGGGAACAAATCCACTGCAAGAACACGCGCAGGGTCCAGCCATGAAAGGAAGGGGGCCAGCGTTTCTTTTTCAAGGATCACGTCGAGTAGAAAGGGATCGCTGACCTTTGCGGCTTCCGGGACCAGAGGCAGAACGTCATACTCCGTAGTACTGGATTGCGTTTCATGATACCAGTGGCTTTTGCCGGTGATGTGGCGTTGTTCCATGGGCGCTCCTTGGTCGTAAAGGAAATCGTTATCCTGACGCAAGGCGGGAAGGGGAGAAAGACGGATCGGCGATAACAAATATCAGAAAGGTATAACAGAGATAACGGGCGGCAGAACGCCGCCCATCTTTACCAACAGAACGATTATTTCAGTTCGAGTTCGTTCATTGCAGCAATGCTGAAACCGCCGTCAACGTGGACCACTTCACCGGAGATACCGGCAGAGAGATCGGAGCACAGGAATGCCGCAGAGTTACCCACATCTTCAATAGTAACGGTACGGCGAATCGGGGTAACGGCTTCGCAATGAGCCAGCATTTTGCGGAAGTCTTTGATACCGGAGGCCGCCAGAGTACGGATCGGACCAGCAGAGATGGCGTTAACACGCACACCTTCCGGACCCATCGCGTTCGCCATATAGCGCACGTTCGCTTCCAGAGACGCTTTTGCCAGACCCATAACGTTGTAGTTCGGGATAGCGCGCTCAGCGCCAAGGTAGGAAAGGGTCAGCAGGGCAGAACCCGGATTCAGCATGGAGCGGCAAGCTTTTGCCATTGCAACGAAGCTGTAGGAGCTGATGTCGTGGGCAATTTTGAAGCCTTCACGGGTAACGGCGTTAACATAGTCACCATCCAGCTGATCGCCAGGTGCAAAACCAATAGAGTGTACGAAACCGTCAAATTTCGGCCAAACTTTCCCCAGTTCAGCGAACATGGTGTCGATGCTGGCATCTTCTGCAACATCGCACTGCAGAACGATGTCAGAACCCAATTGAGCGGCAAATTCTTCTACGCGGCCTTTCAGTTTGTCGTTCTGGTAGGTGAATGCCAGTTCAGCTCCTTCGCGGTGCATCGCCTGAGCGATACCGTAGGCGATGGATAGTTTGCTGGCAACACCGGTTACCAGAATGCGCTTACCGGAAAGAAAACCCATAGCTTTAATCCTTATTGTTGATGCTTGTTGTGCCTGAAAATCAGGCGATTCGTCGTTTTAGTAAACAGTACGAACAGATAAACGGTTATTATAATCAACCTGGCTGTGAGTAGCTATAGTTGCCAGGTCCGACCGGAGCAGGCTGCGGCAGGGGGGGCGCTTTTCCCCTCACCCTAACCCTCTCCCCAGAGGGGCGAGGGGACCGTATTGTGCAAATATTGTTACCCCAGCAACAAACAGGCTCATACAGCCCCTAACCCTTTCATGGCGATGGCTGGGACGGTTCAGACCTTGCCGAATATTCTCCAGCACCGTCTCCATGTTTTCACCACAACAGCTATTCGGCTCGGTCTGCCCCCTCGCTCTTTCAGGGAGAGGGTGACCGGCGGTTCAGTTCCTGCAGAATATTCTCCAGCACCGTCTCCTCATTACAATCAATCTCGTTATTCCAGAAACGCAGCACGGTCCAGCCCTGCGACTCAAGCCAGCTAGTGCGCCTGGAATCATAGGCAACTGCTAAATCATGCTGCCCACCATCCAGCTCAACGACTACACGCGCCGAGCAGCAAGCAAAATCGAGAATGTAGCTCCCCACTGGATGTTGACGGCGAAATTTGAAATCACTAAAACGTCGGCTGCGAAGATATCGCCAGAGCTTTCGTTCCTGCAAAGTGAGATTGCGTCTTAAATCACGCGCATTTGATTTAATTTTATCTATCACCTCATTCTGACAAGATTTAATCTTTTGTCAGAATGAGGTGAATAATCTGGAAGGAGGATTCAGAAAATTAGCGATCTTTACGCCACGCATCCGCCGTCAATGCCTCGCCAAAATGACCGGCAATCAGCCGTTTGGTGAGTTCATGCAGCGGCGATGCCAGCACATCCGCGGTGCTGCCTCGCTCGACAACCTCGCCCTGATGCATCACCAGCACCTGGTCGCTAATGTGCTTCATCATTCCGATATGCTGGGTAACATAAATATACGAAATGCCCTGTTTTTCCTGTAATTCCAGCATCAGATTAATCAACTGCGAACGCATCGACATATCCAGTGAAGCGAGGGCTTCATCGGCAATAATGACTTTTGGGCGCAATATCAGCGCGCGCGCCAGACCCAGACGCTGTTTTTGTCCGGGTGCCAACATATGCGGATAGTAACTGACGTGATCCGGTAGCAGCCCAACCATACGCATCGTTTCAATAATCTGTTTGCGACGCTGTTCCGGTTCCAGGTCGGTGTTCAGGCGCAGTGGAAAATCCAGAATTTGCGAGATACGTTGACGGGGATTCAACGAGGTCGAAGGATCCTGAAAAATCATGCGAATACGCTGACTGCGGAAGGAATAATCGCCAAAATGCAGTGGATGATCGTCAATCAATAACTCGCCGCTGGTAGGCTCTATCATTCCCGCCAGCATTTTTGCCAGCGTGGATTTACCCGAACCATTCTCGCCAATAATCGCCAGTGTCTGGCCTTCACGTAGCGTAAAGCTCAAGGGTTTTACCGCTTCTACGGTCTGACGACGAAACCAGCCGGTCCGGTAGCGGAACGTTTTACTTAAATTACGCACTTCAAGCAGCGTTTCGATCATCTCACTCTTTCTCCATGTTCAGCGGGAAATGACAGGCATAGAGATGATTTTTCGCCCCCGTCAAACGTGGCGTCACAATGCATTCTCGTTGTGCATACGGGCAACGTGGCCCCAGACGACAACCAATCGGTAACTGTTCCAGCAGTGGGATAGCGCCGGGCAGCGTATTGAGGCGACTTTTATGCGGCATCGCGCTGCCGAAGTCTGGTATCGCGCGGATCAGCGCCTGGGTATAAGGATGATGTGGCATCGTCACCAACTCCTTACTCGGCGCGGTTTCCACTGTTTGACCGCAGTAAAGCACGTTAATTTTATCCGCCCATTGGCTAAGCATTTGTAAGTCATGGCTGATAAGCAAAATAGTGGTATTGCTGTTTTGGTTGAGACGCGTCAGCAGGCGAAAGATTTGCGCCTGGGTTGTTGGCTCCATTGAGTTGGTCGGTTCGTCAGCAATCAGCAGACGCGGTTGATTCGCCAGTGCAATGGCTATCATCACTTTCTGACATTCACCTTCGGTCAACTCATAGGGAAAACTGCGCATCGCATCTTTGTGATCTTTAATCCCCACGCGGTGCAGCAGTTCAATGGCACGGCGTTTGCGCCAGCCAAAACGCTGCCACCAACGGCCTTTATAGGTCCAGGCTGGGATGTTTTGCATCAACTGGCGGCCCACACGTTCTGAAGGGTCAAGACACGACTGCGGTTCCTGGAAAATCATCGACACGTTATGGCCAACCAGTTTGCGCCGTTCGCGTGCGGAGAGACGCAGCAAATCGATATCATCAAAACGCATACGGTCAGCAGTAACACGCCAGTTATCTTTATTCACCCCACAAATCGCTTTCGCAATCAAACTCTTGCCGGAACCGGATTCACCAACAAGACCGCGGATTTCACCTTCGGTTAAGGTCATACTTACCCGGTCGACGGCTTTAACCCACTCATCACCGGTTTTAAATTCAATGGTCAGGTTACGAATATCGAGTAATGGCATTATTCCACCCCCGCAATAATCGCACGACGAACGCCATCGCCAAGGAGGTTAACCAACAACACGCTAATCATAATTGCCGCACCTGGCAGCATGACAGTCCACGGGGCGACATAAATCAGTTCCAGCGCATCACCGAGCATCGCTCCCCATTCAGGCGAGGGGAGTTGTGCGCCGAGATCGAGAAAGCCCAGCGCGGCGATATCGAGAATTGCCATCGACAGTGCGCGGGTGATCTCGGTGACCAGCCCGGCGGTGATGTTTGGCATCACAGCAAACCAGAGAATATTCAGCGTTGATGCGCCATCCAGACGGGCGGCGATAACGTACTCTTTTTCCAGTTCGTCATGCACCATGCTGTAAATCGAACGTACCATACGCGGCAGCAATGCCAGCCAGACAGCAAACATAGCGTGGGACAAACTCGGTCCGGCAAACGCTACAACGATAATTGCCAACAGCAGCGAAGGGATCGCCAGTAAGGTATCCAGAATATGGTTAAGCACCGCTGAGCGGAGGCCGTGTGTCGCCCCGGCGAAGGTGCCCAGTACCAGGCCACAGATCGTCGCGGCAAGCGTCACCACAAATGCGCCACCCACGGTTGGCGCAGCTCCGCTCAGTAAACGGCTTAAAACATCGCGTCCGAGGTCGTCAGTCCCCAGGAAGAAAGAAACTTCGCCATAGCGCGACCATGACGGCGGCAATAATTGATAACCGAGAAATTGCTGGTCGATGCCGTAAGGCGCAAACCAGCCGCCAAAAATACACAGTACAGCCAGCCCCGCGCAGCCGTACAGGCCGACCATCGCAGAGGCGTCACTATAAAATTTGCGCCAGGCGGTACGCAGCGTGCCCGGCGGGCGCTTTTCGCTGTATACGCTATCGTAAGGCATACCATTCCTTATGTTTCAGAGGGTTAGCCATGGCACCCAAAATATCAGAAATCACGTTAACAATAATGACCAGTGAGCCACACACCATCACTCCGGCGGAAATGGCTGCGTAATCCTGCTGGCGGATGGCGTTAATTAACCAGCGCCCTAAACCCGGCCAGCTAAAAACCATTTCGGTGATCATCGCCAGCGTCAGCATGGTGGAAAACTGTAAGCCCAGGCGAGGAATAACCGGCGGTAACGCGTTATGCAGAACGTGGCGACGCAAAATAGTAAAGCGCGACAAACCGCGGGTCGCCGCCGCTTTTACATAGTTCTGGTCATACACTTCGATAGTGCTGATACGCATCAGGCGGATCACTTCAGTTGTTGGCGCAACCGACAGGGTGATCACGGGCAATATCATATGGCGGATTGCGCTCATGATCATTTCATCCCGCCATGGTGAGTCCGAAAGCCAGGCATCAATCAACGCAAAACCGGTAATCGGTTTCACTTCGTAGAGCAGATCGAAACGCCCTGAAACGGGCAACCAACCTAGCGTGAGTGAACAAAACAGCGTCAACAGAAGCGCCAGCCAGAACACCGGGATTGAAAAGCCCAGTAAGGCGATGGCGTTGATCAAGTTATCCTGCCACTTATGGCGCGTAATCCCGGCAATCATCCCCACGGGGATGCCAACAATCAGCGCAAAACCGAAGGCGAGGATGCACAGTTCCATCGTCGCCGGGAAGACCTCTTTTAACTGTTCGGCAATCGGTTGACCGTTAATGCTGGAAACACCAAAATCCCAGTGGATCAGGCCGTTAAACCAGAACACCCAGGCATTCCACAGTGACGCGCCTTGTAACGGCGCATGAGGGGTGAAATAGCTCAAGCTGAAGCCAACGAAGGTCAGCAGGAACAAGGTGACAATCAATAACAAAATGCGGCGTAAGGTGAAGATAATCATGGTTTTTTCACCTCATCCTGTTTCTCGCGATACACCCCAGCAAAGGAGGCGTTACCAAACGGGCTAAGTACCAGACCTTTGATATCGTACCGATAGGCCTGCAAACGCAATGACGACGCCAGCGGCAAAATGGGCAATTCCTGCGCCAGAATACTCTGCGCTTCGTCATAGGCTTCAATACGCGCCGCCAGCTGCTGCGAAGAGAGCGCCTTACGCAATACGCTGTCGAATTTCGGATCGCACCAGTGGGCGAGGTTGGTCTGCGAATGAATTGCCGCGCAGCTCAGTAACGGACGGAAGAAACTGTCCGGGTCGTTACTGTCCGTCGCCCAACCGGATAACGTCAGATCATGGCTCATATCCATCAACCGCGCCTCCTGAAAGCGACCTTCTACCGGCACAATCACCACTTTTACGCCAACCTGCGCCATATCCGCCTGAATCAGTTCGGCAGTTTTCAGTGGACTGGGGTTCCACGCCTGCGAACGTGTGGGCACCCACAGTTTCAGCGTTAAATTTTCCAGCCCCAACGACTTCAACTGTTCGCGCGATTTCGCCGGATTGTATTCAGTAATTTTAGCCTCGTTGTCATAGGCCCACGAGGCGCGCGGTAAAATAGAGGCCGCCGTTTCAGCCGTACCATAATAGATGGATTGCATCAGGCGCTGGTTATTAATCGCCAGTGCCAGCGCATGGCGGACAGCGGGATTATTTAGCGGCGGTTTGGCGGTGTTAAATGCCAGATAGGCGACGTTCATCCCAGGACGCAGCGTTAAACGCAAGCGCGGGTCGTCACGCAAAATGGATAGCTGGCTGGCAGCAGGCCAGGCCAGAACGTCGCATTCCCCGGTCAGGAGTTTCGACAGACGTCCGGTGCCGCCGGAGCCTAAATCCACCACTACCTGCGGCATTAACGGTTTACCGCGCCAGAAGTCATCATGACGTTGTAGGCGAATAAATTGCCCGGCGCGGTATTCCGACAACTGATACGGACCGGTGCCGACCGGTTGACGGTCGAGTTGCTCCTGGCGATCTTCTTTCTCTAACTTCCGGGCATATTCTGCCGACATGACCGAAGCATAATGGGTTGCGAGGTGCCACAAAAAAGAAGCATCCGGCTGGGCGAGTCGGAACTCAACGGTATGATTATCCAGTTTGCGGACGCTTTTCACGTTATCGGCAAATTGCAGGCTGTCGAAGTAGGGGAAGTTGCTGCCGTTGACGTTATGCCACGGGTTGTTGCGGTCAAAAATTCGCTGGAAGGTAAACACCACATCGTCGGCATTCATTTTACGAGTGGGAGTAAACCAGTCGGTTTTTTGAAACGGAACATCGCGACGCAGGTGGAAGCGATAGGTCGCGCCGTTGTCGAGTACTTCCCAGCTTTCGGCAAGTTCCGGCATCAGGCGATAGGTATAGGGATCGACATCCAGCAGTCGATCATAAAACTGGGCGGCAAGGGTATCGACAATTAACCCACTGCTCGCTTTGGATGGGTTAAAGGTGTTGACTTGCCCGCTGACGCAATAGACAAAACCGCTGTCGCGGATATCAGCATGCGGGGGAGATTCAGGCGCGGCGATTGCCTGACCACTCACAAGTCCAGCAATCACCAAAAGAGACGATAATACCTGGCGCATAATATTAAGGGATTTTATGTAAAGAGGCTATCTTACTAATATTTAATGACATTTGCCATTACCGTTTGTGTTCAGGGGTCGTAATGAGGGCCGTGTGGTTGGTCGTTGAACAGGTGACGTCGCCATCTGTTCAACATTCGTACCCGTGATTTCTCTATAACTATAACTCACAGAACAACTTAGCGAGGAGCAGAGCGGTACGATCGTGAGAAACCCATTAAAGCACGCTGCAGTGCGTGTCATTGTTAGCCAGATGCGGCGTGAACGCTTTATCCGGACAACGATACTGACCGATCGTCTGCAATTAAATCATTACTCATTACCCCATTGATTCAAAAACTCTGCGATCTCATCAATGCGTACGGGATTAATCCCCGCTTCAGCAGCCATTTCATGTTGGGCTTCTTCGCTGATCTCTTCATTGTTCATCAAACGGGTGAGCAGTAACTGGAAGTAGTGGGCCAGCGGTGTGCGTTCAGCCTCTGCGACAGGCTCTGCGCATTCGGTCGCGTACTCATCGGCAATATCAAAATATTTTAGCGGGATATCGTGGTTCATTATTTGCCCCTGGGGTTAATGCGCTAAGCATAAGGGCGGATGATAGCACTCGTGATCCGGGTCATACATCTTTTTATAGTTAATGGCGCGGCGCGTTACCCTCAGGCAGGATAATGCGCCGCGCATCCGACTATTACGTTTCACTCACCGGCGTTCTGTCACCATCATACAACGGCACTTTGCGATAGCGGCGGATCAGATACCATAAATATGCGCCGCCTAACGAAGCCCATACCAGACCGAGTGTCAGTGACGTTGACTCGAGGTTAACCCACAGCACACCCACCGTCAGCGCGCCAACCAGCGGCATCAGCAAATAGTGGAAGTGATCCTTCCAGCTTTTATTCATTCCTTTACGCCGCCAGAAATGATTAAACACCGACAGATTCACGAAGGTAAACGCCACCAGAGCACCGAAGTTAATTAACGCTGTGGCGGTAACTAAATCGAAGAACAGCGCCGACAACGCGACAATCCCGACCATAATGACGTTGAGTGCCGGAGTCCGCCATTTTGGGTGCACATAGCCAAACACGCGCTCCGGAAACACATTGTCACGCCCCATCACATACAGCAGACGCGACACGCTGGCATGTGAAGCCAGGCCAGAGGCTAACGTGTTCACAAACGTGGTGCAGAGGAAAATCGACTGGAAGAGCTTGCCGCCGACGTACAGCGCAATTTCAGGCAGTGCGGCATCCGGATCTTTAAAGCGGCTGATATCGGGAAAGAACAGCTGCATAAAGAACGACGCCGCGATAAAGATAACGCCACCGTAGACCGCCGTCAGGAAGATGGCTTTCGGGATCACGCGTGCGGCGTCCGGCGTCTCTTCCGAAAGCGTGGTCACCGCATCGAAACCGAGGAAGGAGAAACAGACAATCGTCGCCCCGGTAATAATCGGGATCAGGTGCGCGTTCTCGCTGATAAACGGCTGAAGTGACCAGACGGTGCCAACGCCTTCTCCTTTATGCAGTCCCTGAACTACCAGGAAGATAAACACCACCATGATGGAGATTTGCACCAGTACAAACAGGGTATTGAAGTTAGCGACCAGGTTGACGCTCTTCAGATTCGCGGCGGTTAAAATGGCGACGAAGGTTACCACCCACACCCACGGCGGCACTTCCGGGAAGAGGGCGGAGAGATAGATTTTCGCCAACAAGACGTTAATCATCGGCAAAAAGAGATAATCCAGCAGCGATGACCAGCCGACCATAAATCCGACGTGCGGGTTAATCGACTTTTGCGCGTAGGTATAGGCCGAACCGGCCTCCGGAAACTGGCGAACCAGTTTGCCGTAGCTGATAGCGGTAAACAGCACACCCGCCAGCGCCAGCAAATAGGACGCCGGAACGTGACCGTCGCTAATGCCGGAGACAATACCAAAAGTATCAAATACGGTCATCGGCGTGAGATAGGCCAGACCCATCATCACCACCTGCCACAATTTCAGTGATTTTCGCAGACGGGTTTTGCCGGGTTGCGCAGCAATATTCAGTGGTGAATTAATAGCCATAATTGCTGCCTCCCCTGCGTAATAAGGTTTGCGGTCGTGTCGACCTGAAATCAAACCTGTTTAGCAAGGGAAGCAAAGGGGGCGGAGTCCAGTCAGTAGCAGGAGGGGCGCATACGCAGCCTCCCTCGCCATGCGGGGATTTAATCATCGGCATCATCTCATTTCCTCGTCACAGTCTTAATCGTTAACGGAAGCCCGTTGCCGCCCGCGCTCCATAACGCGACATCCGGGAAATGTCTGGATTACCAGCAAATGTCAGGCCTGGCTCCGCTCAGGCCGATGAAACAACCCCGCAAGGGGTATTACGCGTTTTTCAACATCCACTCAATTTCTGTTTCTGTGATGAGGCGCTCAAACTGCAACAGCTCATCATTTTTACAGGCGTGATAGACATGGCAGAAGCGTTCGCCTAAATAGCGGCGCAGGTGATCATTCTCGATAAACTCACCCAGGGCATCGCTCTGGCGAATCGGAAAGGGTAAGCCTTCCTGTTCCAGCCCGTTGCCTTCGACTTCTTCCTGCAACGGCAGCTCGTTATCAAGGCCATGCAAAATACCGGCAAAAATCGCTGCCATCACCAGATATGGGTTGGCATCGGCACCCGCCACGCGATATTCCACGCGGTGATTATGACGGTCGCCGCACGGAATACGCAGGGCGACGGTGCGGTTGTTATGGCCCCACGACGCCTGCGTCGGCACATACATTCCCGGCTGGAAGCGGCGATACGAGTTCACGTTTGGTGCCAGCAACGCCATCGACGACGGCATCAGGTCAATCATCCCGGCGAGCATCTTTTTCAGCAGCGGCGAATCTTCGCCTTCCGCGTCAGAAAGCACGTTCTCGCCACGATTATTTTGCATACTGATATGGATATGCATTCCGCTGCCCGCGTGCTCTTCATACGGCTTCGCCATAAAAGTGGCGTGCATCTTATGCTTTTCTGCCATCAGACGCACCAGGCGTTTTAGTGCCAGCGCATCATCGCAGGCTTCCAGCACGTTATCAGTATGGTAAAGGTTGATTTCAAACTGACCCGGCGAGGCCTCAGCGACCGCGCCATCTGCCGGAATCAGCTGTAACTGCGCCAGTTCATCAATATCATTGAGCACGTCGGCGAAGTGGTTGAGGTTATCAACGGAGTAAACCTGGCTTTGTGTATTGCGGTCATCGGTGCCAGGCGCGCAGGGCGGTTGCAGATACCCTTCAGCGTCGCGCTGGCGATCCAGTAAATAGAACTCCAGCTCTACCGCTACGACCGGGAACAATCCGCGCTGGCGCAGCTGCTGCCACAGGCGGTTAAGAACGTTCCGCGGCTCAACGTCAAAGGGAGCGCCATCTTCATCGACCATGGTCAGGAGCATCTGACCGATAAACTCTGGATCGGCGGCAGAAGGAGTTAAGGAACCGAGAACAGGAACACAGGTACGATCCGGCTCGCCCATTTCCTGACCCAGACCTGCTTCTTCTACTACGTTGCCCAGAATATCCATTGCAAATACCGAGGCCGGGAAATAACACCCTTTCTCGAGCTTCTTCAGGCTTGAAACAGGAATACGCTTTCCACGGAAGCAACCATTTAAATCGGTAAGTAAAACATCAACATATTGCGTATTCGGGTAGCGCTCCAGGTAGCGTTTCACTTCCTGCGTAAAGGCGCTACCCCGCCTCTCTTCTGACTGCTGAACAAAGTTCTCTACTTCAACGATATTGGTTTCCATGATTCTTCGCCTTTGGTTTGTTTTCCGCTCGTTATCAAAGCGTAAAATATAATGACCACCATTCGAATCTGTATGCAAACTAAATGTTTGTCAAATGTTAAATTGAGTTTGCAAAAATGAAAACCCACTGCTAGATTGAAAAAATATTGAACATAAAGGTCATTTAAAGCGCAGTAATGGCGATAATTTAGTCCACTTTGTGAGATTGAGCATGGAAAATATAATGAACAATCCGGTTATCGGTGTCGTAATGTGCAGGAACAGGCTTAAGGGTCATGCGACCCAGACTCTGCAAGAAAAGTACCTGAATGCCATCATCCATGCAGGCGGCTTGCCTATTGCGCTACCACATGCGCTGGCGGAACCGTCATTACTTGAACAACTTTTGCCGAAACTCGATGGCATTTATCTTCCTGGTAGTCCCAGCAATGTGCAGCCGCACCTATATGGTGAAAACGGCGATGAGCCTGACGCCGATCCCGGGCGTGATCTTCTGAGCATGGCGATAATTAATGCCGCACTCGAAAGGCGCATCCCCATTTTCGCCATCTGCCGGGGTTTACAAGAACTGGTGGTGGCAACCGGTGGTTCGTTGCATCGCAAGCTGTGCGAACAGCCTGAATTGCTGGAACATCGGGAAGATCCCGAACTGCCGGTGGAACAGCAATATGCACCGTCGCATGAAGTTCAGGTTGAAGAGGGGGGATTACTGTCTGCGTTGTTACCTGAATGTAGCAACTTTTGGGTAAACTCTCTACATGGACAAGGGGCGAAGGTCGTTAGCCCACGGTTGCGTGTTGAAGCTCGCTCGCCGGATGGCTTAGTTGAGGCGGTTAGCGTCATCAATCATCCTTTTGCGCTGGGCGTACAGTGGCACCCGGAATGGAACAGTAGCGAGTACGCGCTTTCGCGTATATTGTTCGAGGGCTTTATCACCGCTTGTCAGCACCATATCGCTGAAAAACAGCGACTCTGACCACTACAGTTTAAGGAAATGCAAATATGAGTGATGAGGGACTGGCGCCAGGAAAACGCTTGTCGGAAATCCGCCAGCAGCAGGGGCTTTCACAACGTCGTGCCGCCGAACTCTCCGGGCTGACTCACAGTGCTATCAGTACGATAGAACAAGATAAAGTCAGCCCTGCCATCAGTACGCTGCAAAAGCTGCTGAAGGTGTATGGTCTGTCACTCTCGGAATTCTTTTCCGAGCCGGAAAAACCTGATGAGCCGCAGGTCGTCATTAATCAGGACGACTTAATTGAGATGGGTAGTCAGGGTGTGTCAATGAAGCTGGTTCATAACGGTAACCCGAATCGCACGCTGGCGATGATCTTTGAAACGTACCAGCCGGGCACAACCACTGGGGAAAGAATTAAGCATCAGGGTGAGGAAATAGGCACTGTACTGGAAGGTGAAATTGTTCTGACGATTAATGGTCAGGATTACCACCTCGTCGCGGGGCAAAGTTATGCCATTAATACCGGCATCCCGCACAGTTTCAGTAATACGTCGGCAGGTATTTGCCGAATTATCAGCGCCCATACGCCCACCACGTTTTAATCTTTTTGTTCTGTAAGCCGGGTAAGCGCAATGCGCCCGGCAATCTATACACAAAATCATTCAAGTTGCATCAAGGCGGCAAGTGAGCGAATCCCGATGAGCTTACTCAGGTAAGTGATTCGGGGGAGCGAACGCAGCCAAGGCAGAGGCGGCTTGAAGGATGAAGTGTATATAAAGAATGTCGCCAGAAATAAACGGGCATACGGCCCGGGGATCTCTGCGCCCTGACGTTCACAAACTGCATATATCTGATAGACGTGAAACAGGAGTCATAATGAATTTTCATCATCTGGCTTACTGGCAGGATAAAGCGTTAAGTCTCGCCATTGAAAACCGCTTATTTATTAACGGTGAATATACTGCTGCGGCGGAAAATGAAACCTTTGAAACCGTTGATCCGGTCACCCAGGCACCGCTGGCGAAAATTGCCCGCGGCAAGAGCGTCGATATCGACCGTGCGATGAGCGCAGCACGCGGCGTATTTGAACGCGGCGACTGGTCACTCTCTTCTCCGGCTAAACGTAAAGCGGTACTGAATAAACTCGCCGATTTAATGGAAGCCCACGCCGAAGAGCTGGCACTGCTGGAAACTCTCGACACCGGCAAACCGATTCGTCACAGTCTGCGTGATGATATTCCCGGCGCGGCGCGCGCCATTCGCTGGTACGCCGAAGCGATCGACAAAGTGTATGGCGAAGTGGCGACCACCAGTAGCCATGAGCTGGCGATGATCGTGCGTGAACCGGTCGGCGTGATTGCCGCCATCGTGCCGTGGAACTTCCCGCTGTTGCTGACTTGCTGGAAACTCGGCCCGGCGCTGGCGGCGGGAAACAGCGTGATTCTAAAACCGTCTGAAAAATCACCGCTCAGTGCGATTCGTCTCGCGGGGCTGGCGAAAGAAGCAGGCTTGCCGGATGGTGTGTTGAACGTGGTGACGGGTTTTGGTCATGAAGCCGGGCAGGCGCTGTCGCGTCATAACGATATCGACGCCATTGCCTTTACCGGTTCAACCCGTACCGGGAAACAGCTGCTGAAAGATGCGGGCGACAGCAACATGAAACGCGTCTGGCTGGAAGCGGGCGGCAAAAGCGCCAACATCGTTTTCGCTGACTGCCCGGATTTGCAACAGGCGGCAAGCGCCACCGCAGCAGGCATTTTCTACAACCAGGGACAGGTGTGCATCGCCGGAACGCGCCTGTTGCTGGAAGAGAGCATCGCCGATGAATTCTTAGCCCTGTTAAAACAGCAGGCGCAAAACTGGCAGCCGGGCCATCCACTTGATCCCGCAACCACCATGGGCACCTTAATCGACTGCGCCCACGCCGACTCGGTCCATAGCTTTATTCGGGAAGGCGAAAGCAAAGGGCAACTGTTGTTGGATGGCCGTAACGCCGGGCTGGCTGCCGCCATCGGCCCGACCATCTTTGTGGATGTGGACCCGAATGCGTCCTTAAGTCGCGAAGAGATTTTCGGTCCGGTGCTGGTGGTCACGCGTTTCACATCAGAAGAACAGGCGCTACAGCTTGCCAACGACAGCCAGTACGGCCTTGGCGCGGCGGTATGGACGCGCGACCTCTCCCGCGCGCACCGCATGAGCCGACGCCTGAAAGCCGGTTCCGTCTTCGTCAATAACTACAACGACGGCGATATGACCGTGCCGTTTGGCGGCTATAAGCAGAGCGGCAACGGTCGCGACAAATCCCTGCATGCCCTTGAAAAATTCACTGAACTGAAAACCATCTGGATAAGCCTGGAGGCCTGAAATGACCGAACATACCAGCAGTTACTACGCCGCCAGTGCGAATAAATATGCACCATTCGACACGCTGAATGAGTCAATCACCTGCGACGTTTGCGTGGTTGGCGGCGGCTATACCGGGCTCTCCTCCGCGCTGCATCTGGCGGAAGCGGGCTTTGACGTAGTGGTTCTCGAAGCCTCACGCATCGGCTTTGGCGCAAGCGGGCGCAATGGCGGACAGCTTGTGAACTCCTACAGCCGCGACATCGACGTGATCGAAAAAAGCTACGGCATGGACACCGCCCGTATGCTCGGCAGCATGATGTTCGAAGGTGGTGAGATCATCCGCGAACGTATCAAACGTTATCAGATTGACTGCGACTACCGCCCCGGCGGCCTGTTTGTGGCGATGAATGATAAACAGCTCGCCACACTTGAAGAGCAGAAAGAGAACTGGGAACGCTACGGCAATAAACAGCTGGAATTGCTGGACGCCAACGCCATTCGCCGTGAAGTAGCCAGCGATCGCTATACCGGTGCGCTGCTGGATCACAGCGGTGGGCATATTCATCCGCTAAACCTTGCCATTGGCGAAGCGGACGCCATCCGCCTCAACGGCGGGCGCGTGTATGAACTTTCTGCCGTGACGCAGATCCAGCACACCACGCCAGCCGTTGTGCGAACTGCCAAAGGTCAGGTGACGGCGAAGTATGTGATTGTCGCCGGGAATGCGTATCTGGGCGATAAAGTAGAGCCGGAACTGGCGAAACGCAGCATGCCGTGCGGCACGCAGGTGATCACCACCGAACGGCTGTCGGAAGATTTAGCCCGTTCGCTGATCCCGAAAAACTACTGTGTGGAAGACTGTAACTATCTGCTTGATTACTACCGTCTTACCGCCGACAACCGCCTGCTGTACGGCGGCGGCGTGGTCTACGGCGCGCGCGACCCGGATGACGTTGAGCGCCTTGTGGTGCCGAAACTGCTGAAAACCTTCCCGCAGCTGAAGGGCGTGAAAATTGATTACCGCTGGACGGGCAACTTCCTGCTGACCCTGTCGCGTATGCCGCAGTTTGGTCGCCTCGATACCAACATCTATTACATGCAGGGCTACAGCGGCCACGGCGTGACCTGTACTCATCTAGCCGGACGTTTGATTGCCGAACTGCTGCGCGGCGACGCCGAACGTTTCGATGCCTTCGCCAATCTGCCGCATTACCCGTTCCCCGGCGGGCGCACGCTGCGTGTGCCGTTTACCGCGATGGGCGCGGCGTATTACAGCCTGCGCGATCGTCTGGGCGTTTAATTTCCGATTAACCGTGAAGAGTCAAAAGGTGTGAAACATGAGCAACAATGAATTCCATCAGCGTCGTCTTTCTGCCACTCCGCGCGGGGTTGGCGTGATGTGTAACTTCTTCGCCCAGTCGGCTGAAAACGCCACGCTGAAGGATGTTGAGGGCAACGAGTACATCGATTTCGCCGCAGGCATTGCGGTGCTGAATACCGGACATCGCCACCCTGATCTGGTCGCGGCGGTGGAGCAGCAACTGCAACAGTTTACCCACACCGCGTATCAGATTGTGCCGTATGAAAGCTACGTCACCCTGGCGGAGAAAATCAACGCCCTTGCCCCGGTGAGCGGGCAGGCCAAAACCGCGTTCTTCACCACCGGTGCGGAAGCGGTGGAAAACGCGGTGAAAATTGCTCGCGCCCATACCGGACGCCCTGGCGTGATTGCGTTTAGCGGCGGCTTTCACGGTCGTACGTATATGACCATGGCGCTGACCGGAAAAGTTGCGCCGTACAAAATCGGCTTCGGCCCGTTCCCTGGTTCGGTGTATCACGTACCTTATCCGTCAGATTTACACGGCATTTCAACACAGGACTCCCTCGACGCCATCGAACGCTTGTTTAAATCAGACATCGAAGCGAAGCAGGTGGCGGCGATTATTTTCGAACCGGTGCAGGGCGAGGGCGGTTTCAACGTTGCGCCAAAAGAGCTGGTTGCCGCTATTCGCCGCCTGTGCGACGAGCACGGTATTGTGATGATTGCTGATGAAGTGCAAAGCGGCTTTGCGCGTACCGGTAAGCTGTTTGCCATGGATCATTACGCCGATAAGCCGGATTTAATGACGATGGCGAAAAGCCTCGCGGGCGGGATGCCGCTTTCGGGCGTGGTCGGTAACGCGAATATTATGGACGCACCCGCGCCGGGCGGGCTTGGCGGCACCTACGCCGGTAACCCGCTGGCGGTGGCTGCCGCGCACGCGGTGCTCAACATTATCGACAAAGAATCACTCTGCGAACGCGCGAATCAACTGGGCCAGCGTCTCAAAAACACGTTGATTGATGCCAAAGAAAGCGTTCCGGCCATTGCTGCGGTACGCGGCCTGGGGTCGATGATTGCGGTAGAGTTTAACGATCCGCAAACGGGCGAGCCGTCAGCGGCGATTGCACAGAAAATCCAGCAACGCGCGCTGGCGCAGGGGCTGCTCCTGCTGACCTGTGGCGCATACGGCAACGTGATTCGCTTCCTGTATCCGCTGACCATCCCGGATGCGCAATTCGATGCGGCAATGAAAATTTTGCAGGATGCGCTGAGCGATTAATAGCCCAAGGCAATAATGTCTGATGCGCTGCGCTTATCAGGCCTGCAAACGACGTATTGATTATGTATGCCGAATAAAGCATTCACGCCGCATCCGGCAAGTTGTATTGCTCAACTTCGCTAAATCTGGTGCTTTTTCAACAACGCGCGGAACTGATGATAAGTTAACCCCAGTAATTCAGCCGCGCGCTTCTGGTTATATTTCCCTTGTTGCAAACTGAGTTGCAGCAACTCTTTTTCCTGCTGCATCTGAAACTCACGTAAATCCAGCGGCAGTGTTGGAAGCGAGGTGGTTTCTGAAACGGCGATAGCGTCTTCAGGCGGACGCCGTTTAAAGGGATCAATAATGATGTCATCAAGCGGATAATCGCTGGTGCCGTGGCGATACACTGAACGTTCCACCACGTTTTTCAATTCACGAATATTTCCCGGCCAACGATAATTCAGCAATGTTTCTCTGGCGCGCTCCGTAAACCCCGGGAACAGAGGCAGCTTGATTTCCCGACACATCTGGATGGCAAAGTATTCTGCCATCAACATTATGTCGCTTTCGCGCTCGCGCAGTGGTGGCAGTTGTACAACATCAAAAGCCAGTCGGTCGAGCAGGTCAGCGCGAAAAGTGCCTTCATTGACCATCGCCGGGAGATCGGCATTCGTCGCGCATACCAACCGCACATTCACCTGCAATGGCTGGCTGCCGCCAACGCGCTCCAGTTCACCGTACTCAATCACGCGCAATAATTTCTCCTGCACCATCATCGGTGCCGTAGCGAGTTCATCAAGAAATAGCGTACCGCCGTCGGCACGTTCAAATCTCCCTGGATGACGTTTTTGCGCACCGGTAAACGCCCCCGCTTCGTGACCAAACAGTTCGGAATCCAGCAGATTTTCATTTAACGCCGCGCAGTTAAGGGAAATAAACGGCCCTTGCCAACGGGAGGAGAGATAATGCAGGCGGCTGGCAATCAGCTCTTTACCGGTGCCGCGTTCGCCGATGATGAGCACCGGTTTGTCCAGCGGTGCGAGATGCGAAACCTGTTCCAGCACTTCGAGAAAGCTGTTCGCCTCACCAAGTAAATTATCTTTGTATTCTGCCATGATGAAATTCGCCACTTGTTAGTGTAATTCGCTAACTCATCCTGGCATGTTGCTGTTGATTCTTCAATCAGATCTTTATAAATCAAAAAGATAAAAAATTGGCACGCAAATTGTATTAACAGTTCAGCAGGACAATCCTGAACGCAGAAATCAAGAGGACAACATTATGGGTATTTTTTCTCGCTTTGCCGACATCGTGAATGCCAACATCAACGCTCTGTTAGAGAAAGCGGAAGATCCACAGAAACTGGTTCGTCTGATGATCCAGGAGATGGAAGATACACTGGTTGAAGTACGTTCTACTTCGGCGCGCGCGTTGGCAGAAAAGAAACAGCTGACTCGCCGTATTGAACAAGCGTCGGCGCGTGAGGTTGAATGGCAGGAAAAAGCCGAACTGGCGCTGCTGAAAGAGAGAGAGGATCTGGCACGTGCAGCGTTAATTGAAAAACAGAAACTGACCGATCTGATTAAGTCCCTGGAACATGAAGTGACGCTGGTGGACGATACGCTGGCACGCATGAAGAAAGAGATTGGCGAGCTGGAAAACAAATTGAGCGAAACACGCGCTCGCCAGCAGGCATTGATGTTACGTCATCAGGCGGCAAACTCGTCGCGCGATGTGCGTCGTCAGCTGGACAGTGGCAAACTGGATGAAGCAATGGCTCGTTTCGAATCTTTCGAACGTCGTATTGACCAGATGGAAGCGGAAGCAGAAAGCCACAGCTTCGGTAAACAAAAATCGCTGGACGATCAGTTTGCCGAACTGAAAGCCGATGATGCAATCAGCGAACAACTGGCACAATTAAAAGCCAAAATGAAGCAAGACAATCAATAATAACATCCAGGCGGCGTCCGAACGCGCCGCCGCTCATCGTCTAAGGAGTACTTATGAGCGCGCTATTTCTGGCTATTCCGTTAACCATTTTTGTGCTGTTTGTTTTACCGATCTGGTTATGGCTGCATTACAGCAATCGTTCTGGTCGCAGTGAATTGTCGCAAAGTGAGCAGCAGCGATTAGCGCAACTGGCTGATGAAGCAAAACGGATGCGCGAACGTATTCAGGCGCTGGAATCTATTCTTGATGCAGAACATCCGAACTGGAGGGATCGCTAATGGCGGGCATTAATCTCAATAAAAAATTATGGCGTATTCCACAGCAGGGCATGGTCCGCGGCGTCTGCGCCGGGATTGCCAACTATTTTGATGTACCGGTAAAACTGGTGCGTATCCTGGTGGTGCTGTCGATTTTCTTCGGTCTGGCGCTGTTTACCCTGGTTGCTTACATCATTTTGTCATTTGCGCTTGATCCAATGCCGGACAACATGGCCTTTGGTGAGCAGCTACCTTCCAGCAGCGAATTGCTGGATGAAGTCGACCGTGAACTGGCGGCAAGTGAAACGCGTTTACGCGAGATGGAACGTTATGTCACTTCCGATACTTTCACGTTACGTAGCCGTTTCCGTCAACTGTGAGGAAAGTTATGAATACTCGCTGGCAACAGGCCGGGCAAAAGGTAAAGCCTGGTTTCAAATTAGCAGGCAAGCTGGTACTTCTTACCGCACTGCGCTATGGCCCGGCGGGTGTGGCGGGCTGGGCGATAAAATCAGTTGCTCGCCGACCGCTGAAAATGTTGCTGGCTGTGGCGCTGGAACCGCTGTTAAGTCGGGCTGCTAATAAACTGGCACAGCGTTATAAAAGGTGAGGGGAGTTTCGCAAAAATTGTTAAATCTCAGGCGTATAATGGATGGCAATTTTCATCCATAGAAGGACGCTTACATGTTTAAAAAAGGCTTACTTGCTCTGGCACTGGTGTTTTCACTGCCCGTTTTCGCCGCTGAACACTGGATCGATGTTCGTGTTCCAGAGCAGTATCAGCAAGAGCACGTTCAGGGGGCCATCAATATTCCCCTGAAGGAAGTGAAAGAGCGCATTGCCACCGCCGTTCCGGATAAAAACGACACCGTGAAAGTGTATTGCAATGCCGGACGCCAGTCAGGGCAAGCAAAAGAGATCCTTAGCGAGATGGGATATACCCACGTTGAGAACGCCGGTGGCCTGAAAGACATCGCAATGCCGAAGGTCAAAGGTTAAAAGAATTCACCATGAGCGGCGCTTATGCGCCGTTTTTTTTTCTGTCACACCTTATTTACATCCCCATAGATTATTTGCGTCAGCTCACAAATACGCTTTTTCCCTGGTAAAAAATGATTTCCTGCGTGACTAAAACCCTTGTGCTCAATTGACAGTTTATTTTCTGCGGAGTAGTCTCTCGTTTCATGGGACCGCTACCACGGAAAGGCAACATGAAACAGAAAATTACGGATTACCTGGACGAAATCTACGGTGGAACATTTACCGCAACTCATTTACAGAAACTTGTAACGCGTCTTGAGAGTGCGAAACGATTAATTACACAGCGACGTAAAAAACACTGGGATGAAAGTGATGTCGTGTTAATTACCTATGCCGATCAATTTCACAGCAATGATTTAAAACCATTACCCACATTTAATCAGTTTTACCATCAATGGCTGCAAAGCATTTTTTCACATGTTCATTTGTTGCCGTTTTATCCATGGTCATCTGATGATGGCTTTTCGGTAATTGATTATCATCAGGTCGCCAGTGAAGCGGGGGAGTGGCAGGATATTCAGCAACTCGGTGAATGCAGTCATTTAATGTTTGATTTTGTCTGCAACCATATGTCGGCAAAAAGTGAATGGTTTAAAAACTATTTACAACAGCATCCAGGTTTTGAAGATTTTTTTATTGCCGTTGACCCGCAAACCGATCTCAGCGCCGTCACTCGCCCGCGTGCGTTACCGTTATTAACGCCATTCCAGATGCGCGATCATTCAACGCGCCATTTATGGACCACCTTTAGTGACGATCAAATTGACCTGAATTACCGTAGCCCTGAAGTGTTGCTGGCGATGGTGGATGTTTTACTCTGTTACCTTGCGAAAGGTGCTGAGTATGTCCGCCTGGATGCCGTTGGCTTTATGTGGAAAGAGCCGGGAACAAGCTGCATCCATCTGGAAAAAACACATCTGATTATCAAACTGTTACGGTCGATTATTGATAACGTTGCGCCAGGTACAGTGATCATTACCGAGACCAATGTTCCGCATAAAGACAACATTGCTTACTTTGGCGCAGGCGATGACGAAGCACATATGGTGTACCAGTTCTCGCTGCCGCCACTGGTGCTGCATGCGGTGCAAAAACAGAACGTTGAGGCGCTTTGTGCGTGGGCGCAAAACCTGACACTACCTTCCAGCAACACCACCTGGTTTAACTTCCTCGCCTCTCACGATGGCATCGGGCTAAACCCGCTACGGGGCTTGTTGCCTGAAAGCGAAATATTAGAGCTGGTCGAGGCGTTACAGCAGGAAGGTGCATTAGTAAACTGGAAAAATAATCCCGACGGTACACGCAGTCCGTATGAAATAAATGTGACCTATATGGATGCGTTAAGCCGCCGTGAGAGTAGCGATGAAGAACGTTGCGCCAGGTTTATCCTTGCCCATGCGATTTTGTTAAGTTTCCCCGGTGTGCCAGCGATATATATTCAAAGTATTCTTGGCTCGCGTAATGATTACGCAGGTGTCGAAAAAATCGGATATAACCGTGCGATTAACCGTAAAAAATATCACAGTAAAGAGATAACCCGAGAACTGAACGATGAAGCTACATTAAGGCATGCGGTATATCATGAGTTGTCGCGTTTAATTACACTTCGTCGCAGCCATAACGAGTTTCATCCGGATAATAATTTTACCATTGATACGATTAATTCATCCGTAATGCGTATTCAAAGAAGTAACGCTGATGGTAATTGTCTGACTGGATTGTTTAATGTCAGTAAAAATATTCAGCATGTAAATATTACTAATCTGCATGGTCGGGATCTGATTAGTGAAGTTGATATATTGGGTAATGAAATAACGCTGCGCCCCTGGCAGGTTATGTGGATTAAATAAAAAGGAACATCTCATGATTAAATCAAAAATCGTGCTGTTATCAGCACTGGTTTCATGCGCCCTGATTTCAGGCTGTAAAGAAGAAAATAAAACGAATGTATCCATCGAATTTATGCATTCTTCGGTGGAGCAGGAGCGCCAGGCCGTTATCAGTAAATTGATTGCCCGTTTTGAAAAAGAAAACCCTGGCATCACCGTTAAGCAAGTGCCCGTGGAAGAAGATGCCTATAACACTAAAGTCATTACTCTTTCACGTAGCGGTTCGCTGCCGGAAGTGATCGAAACCAGCCATGACTACGCCAAAGTGATGGACAAAGAGCAGCTTATCGATCGCAAAGCGGTTGCCACAGTCATCAGCAACGTTGGTGAAGGCGCGTTTTACGATGGCGTACTGCGTATTGTGCGTACCGAAGATGGTAGCGCATGGACCGGTGTTCCTGTCAGCGCCTGGATTGGCGGTATCTGGTATCGCAAAGATGTGCTGGCAAAAGCGGGGCTTGAGGAGCCGAAAAACTGGCAACAGCTGCTGGACGTTGCACAGAAACTGAATGACCCGGCGAATAAAAAATACGGCATTGCGCTGCCTACAGCAGAAAGCGTGTTGACGGAACAATCCTTCTCCCAGTTTGCGTTATCCAACCAGGCTAACGTCTTTAACGCCGAAGGCAAAATCACCCTTGATACACCAGAGATGATGCAGGCACTGACCTATTACCGCGACCTTGCTGCCAACACTATGCCGGGTTCTAACGACATCATGGAAGTGAAAGACGCCTTTATGAACGGCACCGCGCCGATGGCGATTTACTCCACCTATATCCTTCCGGCTGTGATTAAAGAAGGCGACCCGAAAAACGTCGGTTTCGTGGTGCCAACCGAGAAAAACTCTGCGGTCTACGGCATGTTGACCTCGCTGACCATTACCGCCGGGCAAAAGACCGAAGAGACGGAAGCAGCAGAAAAATTTGTCACCTTTATGGAGCAGGCAGACAACATTGCCGACTGGGTGATGATGTCGCCAGGTGCTGCGCTGCCGGTGAATAAAGCGGTGGTGACTACCGCCACCTGGAAAGACAACGACGTTATTAAGGCGCTGGGTGAACTACCGAATCAGCTAATCGGTGAACTGCCAAATATTCAGGTTTTTGGCGCAGTAGGGGATAAAAACTTTACCCGCATGGGTGATGTGACGGGTTCTGGCGTGGTGAGTTCAATGGTGCATAACGTCACCGTGGGTAAAGCCGATCTCTCTACTACGCTGCAAGCGAGCCAGAAAAAACTGGATGAACTGATCGAACAGCACTAAACCCAGGACAGGAATCCGCAATGAACAGGCTTTTTTCAGGTCGTTCCGATATGCCCTTTGCGCTGCTGCTTCTCGCGCCCAGCTTATTACTGCTGGGCGGTCTGGTGGCGTGGCCGATGGTGTCGAATATCGAAATCAGTTTTTTACGTCTGCCGCTCAATCCCAACATCGAGTCAACGTTTGTTGGGGTGAGCAACTATGTGCGTATCCTCTCCGATCCCGGCTTCTGGCATTCGCTGTGGATGACGGTCTGGTATACCGCGCTGGTGGTGGCGGGCAGCACCGTGCTCGGGCTGGCGGTGGCGATGTTTTTCAACCGCGAGTTCCGCCTGCGCAAAACCGCGCGTTCGCTGGTGATCCTCTCCTACGTAACGCCGTCCATTTCGCTGGTGTTCGCCTGGAAATACATGTTCAACAACGGCTACGGCATTGTTAACTACCTCGGCGTCGATCTTCTGCATCTCTATGAGCAGGCACCGCTGTGGTTCGATAATCCGGGCAGTAGCTTTGTGCTGGTGGTGCTGTTCGCCATCTGGCGCTACTTCCCGTATGCCTTTATCTCGTTTCTGGCGATTTTGCAGACCATCGACAAATCGCTGTACGAAGCGGCAGAGATGGATGGCGCTAATGCCTGGCAACGGTTTCGTATCGTCACGCTGCCCGCAATTATGCCGGTCCTGGCGACGGTGGTGACACTGCGCACCATCTGGATGTTCTACATGTTCGCGGATGTTTATTTGCTGACGACCAAGGTCGATATTCTCGGTGTATATCTCTACAAAACCGCCTTTGCCTTTAATGATTTAGGAAAAGCGGCGGCGATCTCGGTGGTGCTCTTCATCATTATTTTCGCTGTCATTCTGCTGACCAGGAAACGGGTGAACCTCAATGGCAACAAATAAACGCACACTCAGTCGCATCGGTTTTTACTGCGAGCTGGCGCTGTTTCTCATCATCACGCTGTTTCCATTTTTTGTGATGCTGATGACCTCGTTCAAGGGCGCGAAAGAGGCGATCTCACTGCATCCTACGCTGCTGCCGCAGCAGTGGACGCTGGAGCATTACGTCGACATTTTTAACCCGATGATTTTCCCGTTTGTCGACTACTTCCGTAACAGTCTGGTGGTGTCTGTGGTTTCATCCGTGGTGGCGGTATTCCTCGGCATTCTTGGGGCTTACGCGCTTTCCCGCCTGCGCTTTAAAGGTCGGATGACCATCAACGCCAGCTTTTACACGGTGTATATGTTCTCTGGCATTTTGCTGGTGGTGCCGCTTTTCAAAATCATCACCGCGCTTGGCATTTACGACACTGAGATGGCGCTGATCATCACCATGGTGACGCAAACTCTGCCCACCGCCGTGTTTATGCTGAAAAGCTACTTCGACACCATCCCCGATGAGATCGAAGAAGCGGCGATGATGGATGGCCTCAACCGTCTGCAAATTATCTTCCGCATCACCGTGCCGTTGGCGATGTCCGGGCTGATATCCGTGTTCGTCTACTGCTTTATGGTGGCGTGGAACGACTATCTGTTTGCGTCGATTTTCCTCTCCAGCGCCAGCAATTTCACCTTACCGGTGGGCCTGAACGCGCTGTTCAGTACGCCAGATTACATCTGGGGACGGATGATGGCGGCCTCACTGGTGACCGCATTGCCGGTGGTGATTATGTATGCGCTTTCGGAACGTTTTATTAAGAGTGGTTTGACCGCCGGTGGCGTGAAGGGCTAAAGCGGCCAGTTTCTTTACAAGGAGTTTTAAATGAAAAAGTTAGTAGCCACAGCACCGCGTGTTGCTGCGCTGGTTGAGTATGAAGATCGGGCGATTTTAGCTAATGAAGTGAAGATCCGCGTGCGTTTCGGCGCACCGAAACACGGAACGGAAGTGGTCGACTTCCGCGCCGCCAGCCCGTTTATTGATGAAGACTTTAACGGCGAATGGCAGATGTTCACTCCGCGTCCGGCAGATGCGCCGCGCGGCATTGAGTTTGGCAAATTCCAGCTTGGCAACATGGTGGTTGGCGACATTATCGAGTGCGGCAGCGACGTTACCGACTACGCGGTGGGCGACAGCGTATGCGGCTACGGCCCGCTCTCCGAGACGGTCATCATTAACGCAGTGAATAACTACAAGCTGCGCAAAATGCCGCAAGGCAGCTCCTGGAAAAACGCCGTCTGCTACGACCCGGCGCAGTTTGCCATGAGCGGCGTGCGCGATGCCAACGTGCGCGTAGGGGATTTTGTGGTGGTGGTAGGGCTTGGCGCAATCGGTCAAATTGCCATCCAACTGGCTAAACGCGCTGGCGCTTCTGTGGTGATTGGCGTCGATCCTATCGCCCATCGCTGTGATATTGCCCGTCGCCACGGCGCGGATTTCTGCCTTAACCCCATCGGCACTGATGTAGGTAAAGAGATCAAAACGCTGACCGGCAAGCAGGGTGCCGATGTGATTATCGAAACCAGCGGCTACGCCGACGCGCTGCAATCGGCGCTCCGCGGTCTGGCTTATGGCGGCACCATCTCCTATGTCGCGTTTGCCAAGCCGTTTGCCGAAGGTTTTAACCTCGGACGCGAAGCGCATTTCAATAACGCCAAAATTGTCTTCTCTCGCGCGTGCAGCGAACCGAACCCGGATTATCCGCGCTGGAGCCGCAAGCGTATTGAAGAAACCTGTTGGGAACTGCTGATGAACGGTTATCTCAATTGCGAAGATTTAATCGACCCGGTGGTGACCTTTGCCAATAGCCCGGAAAGCTATATGCAGTATGTCGACCAGCATCCGGAACAGAGCATCAAAATGGGCGTTACGTTTTAATTCAAAGGAATGAAAAAAATGAAAATCGGCACACAGAATCAGGCGTTCTTTCCGGAAAACATTCTGGAGAAATTTCGTTATATCAAAGAGATGGGCTTCGATGGTTTTGAGATTGACGGCAAACTGCTGGTTAACAACATCGAAGAAGTCAAAGCGGCGATCAAAGAAACCGGTTTACCGGTGACCACCGCCTGCGGTGGCTATGACGGATGGATTGGCGACTTTATCGAAGAGCGTCGTCTTAATGGCTTAAAGCAGATCGAGCGCATTCTCGAAGCGCTGGCAGAAGTGGGCGGTAAAGGCATCGTCGTTCCGGCTGCGTGGGGCATGTTTACCTTCCGCTTACCGCCGATGACCTCGCCGCGTAGCCTGGACGGCGACCGCAAAATGGTGAGTGATTCCCTGCGCGTACTGGAACAGGTCGCCGCGCGTACCGGAACCGTGGTGTATCTCGAACCGTTAAACCGCTATCAGGATCATATGATCAACACCCTCGCCGATGCCCGCCGTTACATCGTCGAAAACGATCTTAAACATGTACAGATTATCGGCGATTTCTATCACATGAATATCGAAGAAGATAACCTGGCGCAGGCGCTGCATGACAACCGCGACCTGCTCGGTCATGTGCATATTGCGGATAACCATCGCTACCAGCCGGGCAGCGGCACCCTGGATTTCCACGCGCTGTTTGAACAGCTGCGCGCGGATAACTATCAGGGCTATGTAGTGTACGAAGGGCGTATCCGGGCGGAAGATCCTGCCCAGGCGTACCGTGATTCGTTGGCCTGGTTGCGTACCTGCTAAGAGGTCTTTGTGAAAAGTGCAATGACAAGCTCTCCGCTGCGGGTCGCGATAATAGGCGCAGGCCAGGTGGCGGATAAGGTTCATGCTTCGTACTACTGCACCCGCAACGATCTGGAACTGGTGGCTGTCTGTGACAGCCGCCTTTCCCAGGCGCAGGCGCTGGCAGAAAAATACGGGAATGCATCCGTGTGGGACGATCCGCAGGCCATGCTGCTGGCGGTGAAACCTGATGTGGTTAGCGTCTGCTCACCTAACCGTTTTCATTACGAACATACCCTGATGGCACTGGAAGCGGGCTGCCATGTGATGTGCGAAAAACCGCCCGCCATGACGCCAGAACAGGCGCGGGAAATGTGCGATACCGCGCGCAAACTGGGCAAGGTGCTGGCCTACGACTTTCACCATCGTTTTGCGCTCGATACGCAACAGCTGCGTGAACAGGTGACCAACGGCGTTTTGGGAGAGATTTACGTTACCACCGCCCGCGCCCTGCGTCGCTGCGGCGTTCCCGGCTGGGGTGTCTTTACCAATAAAGAACTGCAGGGTGGTGGCCCGCTGATCGACATCGGCATTCATATGCTGGATGCTGCGATGTATGTGCTGGGCTTTCCGGCGGTGAAAAGCGTGAATGCGCATAGCTTTCAAAAGATCGGCACGCAAAAGAGCTGTGGTCAATTTGGTGAGTGGGATCCGGCAACTTACAGCGTCGAAGATTCGCTGTTTGGCACCATTGAATTTCATAACGGCGGCATTCTGTGGCTGGAAACGTCATTTGCACTCAACATCCGCGAACAGTCGATTATGAACGTCAGCTTTTGTGGTGATAAAGCTGGTGCGACGCTGTTTCCAGCACATATCTACACCGATAACAACGGTGAATTAATGACGCTGATGCAACGGGAAATGGCAGACGACAACCGCCATTTGCGCAGCATGGAAGCCTTTATCAATCACGTACAGGGCAAGCCCGTGATGATAGCCGACGCCGAGCAGGGGTACATCATCCAGCAACTGGTGGCGGCGTTGTATCAATCCGCAGAAACAGGGACGCGTGTGGAATTATGACCAGGCCAGTAACGTTATCAGAACCCCATTTCAGCCAGCATACCCTGAACAAGTATGCATCGCTGATGGCGCAGGGGAACGGCTATCTTGGGCTTCGCGCCAGCCATGAAGAAGATTACACGCGCCAGACGCGAGGGATGTATCTGGCGGGGCTGTATCATCGGGCGGGAAAAGGTGAAATCAACGAACTGGTGAACCTGCCTGATGTCGTGGGGATGGAGATTGCCATAAATGGTGAGGTTTTCTCGTTATCCCACGAAGCCTGGCAGCGTGAGCTTGACTTTGCCAGTGGCGAATTACGCCGCAATGTTGTCTGGCGTACCAGCAACGGCTCAGGTTACACCATCGCCAGCCGTCGCTTTGTTTCGGCAGACCAACTGCCGCTCATTGCGCTGGAAATCACTATTACGCCACTGGACGCCGACGCGTCAGTGCTGATTTCAACAGGCATTGACGCCACGCAAACCAATCACGGTCGCCAACATCTCGACGAAACCCAGGTGCGGGTGTTTGGTCAGCATCTGATGCAGGGGAGCTACACCACCCAGGATGGACGCAGTGATGTGGCCATCAGCTGTTGCTGTAAGGTGAGCGGTGATGTGCAGCAATGCTATACCGCCAAAGAGCGCCGTTTACTGCAACATACCAGTGCGCAGCTTCATGCAGGCGAGACAATGACGTTGCAAAAACTGGTGTGGATCGACTGGCGGGATGACAGGCAAGCTGCTTTAGACGAGTGGGGCAGCGCGTCGCTTCGCCAGCTTGAAATGTGCGCGCAGCAGAGTTACGACCAACTTCTTGCAGCATCAACAGAAAACTGGCGTCAATGGTGGCAGAAACGTCGTATCACGGTAAATGGCGGCGAAGCGCACGATCAGCAAGCGTTAGATTATGCGCTTTATCATCTGCGCATCATGACGCCTGCCCACGACGAGCGCAGCAGCATTGCGGCAAAAGGCTTAACCGGCGAAGGCTACAAAGGCCACGTTTTCTGGGATACAGAAGTATTTTTGTTACCGTTTCATCTGTTTAGCGATCCGACGGTTGCCCGAAGTTTACTGCGTTATCGCTGGCACAACTTGCCAGGCGCGCAGGAGAAAGCGCGACGCAACGGCTGGCAGGGCGCGCTATTTCCGTGGGAAAGCGCGCGCAGCGGCGAAGAAGAGACGCCGGAATTTGCCGCCATTAACATTCGCACCGGGCTGCGGCAAAAAGTGGCCTCGGCGCAGGCGGAACATCATCTGGTGGCCGATATCGCCTGGGCGGTTATTCAATACTGGCAGACCACGGGGGATGAAAGTTTCATTGCGCATGAAGGCATGGCGCTACTTCTGGAGACGGCAAAGTTCTGGATTAGCCGCGCGGTGAGAGTTAACGATCGTCTGGAAATTCATGATGTTATTGGGCCAGACGAATATACCGAACATGTCAATAATAATGCATACACCAGCTATATGGCCCGCTACAACGTTCAACAGGCGCTGAATATTGCCCGCCAGTTCGGCTGTAGCGACGATGCGTTTATCCATCGCGCCGAAATGTTCCTCAAAGAGCTATGGATGCCAGAAATTCAGCCCGACGGCGTTTTGCCGCAGGATGATTCGTTTATGGCTAAGCCGGCGATTAATCTGGCGAAATACAAAGCGGCGGCGGGGAAGCAAACCATACTGCTGGATTATTCACGCGCAGAAGTGAACGAGATGCAGATCCTCAAACAAGCTGATGTGGTGATGCTCAATTACATGCTGCCGGAGCAGTTCTCAGCGGCATCGTGTCTTGCCAATCTGCAATTTTATGAACCGCGCACTATTCACGACTCGTCATTAAGTAAAGCAATCCACGGCATTGTTGCCGCACGCTGTGGCCTGCTGACCCAAAGTTATCAGTTCTGGCGCGAGGGGACTGAAATCGATCTTGGTGCTGATCCGCATAGTTGTGATGATGGTATCCATGCTGCCGCAACTGGCGCTATCTGGCTGGGGGCGATTCAGGGTTTTGCCGGGGTGAGCGTGCGTGACGGTGAATTGCATCTCAATCCGGCGTTACCTGAGCAGTGGCAACAGTTGTCTTTCCCTCTGTTCTGGCAGGGCTGCGAATTACAGGTCACTCTTGACGCGCAGCGTATTGCGATTCGAACTTCTGCGCCCGTTTCACTGCGTTTGAACGGTCAGCTTATAACCGTGGCTGAAGAATCTGTTTTCTGTTTGGGTGATTTTATTTTGCCCTTCAATGGGACCGCTACCAAACATCAGGAGGATGAATGAAACTGCAAGGGGTAATTTTCGATCTGGATGGTGTAATCACCGATACCGCGCATCTGCATTTCCAGGCGTGGCAGCAGATTGCCGCTGAAATTGGCATCAGCATTGATGCGCAGTTTAACGAATCCCTAAAAGGGATCAGCCGCGATGAGTCTCTGCGGCGCATTCTGCAACACGGGGGCAAAGAGGGCGACTTTAACTCGCAGGAGAGGGCGCAACTGGCGTATCGCAAAAATCTGCTCTATGTCCACTCACTACGCGAGTTGACGGTCAACGCTGTTCTACCCGGCATTCGCTCTTTGCTGGCAGATCTCCGTGCACAGCAGATCTCGGTTGGGCTGGCTTCTGTCTCCCTGAATGCGCCGACGATTTTAGCGGCGCTGGAGCTGCGCGAGTTTTTCACCTTCTGCGCGGATGCTTCCCAACTTAAAAACTCGAAACCGGACCCGGAAATCTTTCTCGCCGCCTGTGCAGGGCTGGGCGTGCCGCCGCAGGCATGTATCGGCATTGAAGATGCGCAGGCGGGCATTGACGCCATTAACGCCAGCGGTATGCGCTCGGTGGGGATCGGCGCGGGCTTAACCGGGGCGCAATTACTGTTGCCTTCAACGGAATCACTCACCTGGCCGCGGTTATCGGCCTTCTGGCAAAACGTATAGCAAAGGAATCAACATGGCTCAGCTTTCGTTACAACATATTCAAAAAATCTACGATAACCAGGTGCATGTGGTGAAGGACTTCAACCTGGAAATTGCCGATAAAGAGTTCATCGTGTTTGTCGGCCCGTCGGGCTGCGGTAAGTCGACCACCCTGCGCATGATTGCCGGGCTTGAGGAGATCAGCGGCGGCGATCTGTTGATCGACGGCAAACGAATGAATGACGTTCCAGCCAAAGCACGCAATATAGCGATGGTGTTCCAGAACTACGCGTTGTATCCGCATATGACGGTTTACGACAACATGGCGTTTGGTCTGAAGATGCAAAAAATCGCCAAAGAGGTGATTGATGAGCGGGTGAACTGGGCGGCGCAAATTCTCGGCCTGCGTGAGTACCTGAAACGTAAGCCGGAGGCGCTTTCCGGCGGGCAACGTCAGCGAGTGGCGCTTGGGCGGGCGATTGTACGCGAAGCGGGCGTGTTTTTAATGGATGAACCGCTCTCTAACCTTGATGCCAAGCTGCGCGTGCAAATGCGCGCAGAGATCAGCAAGCTGCATCAGAAACTGAACACCACCATGATCTACGTGACCCACGATCAGACCGAAGCGATGACCATGGCGACGCGGATTGTGATTATGAAAGACGGGATTGTTCAGCAAGTAGGTGCGCCGAAAACCGTTTATAACCAACCCGCGAATATGTTTGTTTCCGGATTTATTGGATCACCAGCGATGAATTTTATTCGCGGCACGATCGATGGCGATAAATTCGTTACGGAAACGCTTAAATTAACCATTCCCGAAGAGAAATTAGCGGTTCTGAAAACACAGGAAAGTTTGCATAAGCCCATCGTGATGGGAATACGACCGGAAGATATTCATCCGGACGCGCAAGAGGAAAATAACATTTCCGCCAAAATTAGCGTGGCAGAATTAACCGGTGCGGAATTTATGCTCTACACCACGGTTGGGGGGCACGAGTTAGTGGTCCGTGCTGGTGCGTTAAATGATTATCATGCAGGAGAAAATATCACTATTCATTTTGATATGACGAAATGTCATTTCTTTGATGCAGAAACGGAAATAGCAATTCGCTAAATACAGGGGGAAGGCATTCCCCCAGGATAATACAAGGAACAATAATGAAAAAGTTATTACCCTGTACCGCACTGGTGATGTGTGCGGGAATGGCCTGCGCACAGGCCGAGGAAAGGAACGACTGGCACTTTAATATCGGCGCGATGTACGAAATAGAAAACGTCGAGGGTTATGGCGAAGATATGGATGGGCTGGCGGAGCCTTCAGTCTATTTTAAAGCCGCCAACGGGCCGTGGAGAATTGCTCTGGCCTATTATCAGGAAGGGCCGGTAGATTATAGCGCGGGTAAACGTGGAACGTGGTTTGATCGCCCGGAGCTGGAGGTGCATTATCAGTTCCTCGAAAACGATGATTTCAGTTTCGGCCTGACCGGCGGTTTCCGTAATTATGGTTATCACTACGTTGATGAACCGGGTAAAGACACGGCGAATATGCAGCGCTGGAAAATCGCGCCAGACTGGGATGTGAAACTGACTGACGATTTACGTTTCAACGGTTGGTTGTCGATGTATAAATTTGCCAACGATCTGAACACTACCGGTTACGCTGATACCCGTGTCGAAACGGAAACAGGTCTGCAATATACCTTCAACGAAACGGTTGCCTTGCGAGTGAACTATTATCTCGAGCGCGGCTTCAATATGGACGACAGCCGCAATAACGGTGAGTTTTCCACGCAAGAAATTCGCGCCTATTTGCCGCTGACGCTCGGCAACCACTCGGTGACGCCGTATACGCGCATTGGGCTGGATCGCTGGAGTAACTGGGACTGGCAGGATGATATTGAACGTGAAGGCCATGATTTTAACCGTGTAGGTTTATTTTACGGTTATGATTTCCAGAACGGACTTTCCGTTTCGCTGGAATACGCGTTTGAGTGGCAGGATCACGACGAAGGCGACAGTGATAAATTCCATTATGCAGGTGTCGGCGTAAATTACTCGTTCTGATAATGGGCTAAATTGCCGGATGCGGCGCGAGTACTTTATCCGATCTATAAATGTAGGCCGGATAAGATGCGCTAGCATCGCATCTGGCATTCAGGCAAGGTAGCTGGTATTTATTTCAGCGTCATATGCGTGGCAACGGTAATATTCTGTGGTGACGGTTTTCCAGAAATTAAGCGGAATAATAACTCGCAGCTTTGTTGACCTAACTCCTGCGTCGGAACATCGATGCCGCCCGGTGCAGGCGTTAAAATAAATGACAGCGTTTCATTGCTATAACCCACCACCGCTAACTGCTGCGGAATAGCAATATTTTTCTCTGCTGCCGCACGATAAATGCTCATTAATTTCAGGCTGTCAGTGGCAAACACCGCCTCAGGCAACGGTGACTGGCTTAATAATTGCCGTGCTGCTTTTAATGCAGTTTCATGGGTATAACCGCCATCAACAATCCATTCATCACGCACTGCAATATTATGCGCAGCCAGGCTCTGCTTATAACCATTAACGCGATCAACCGAAACATGGACATCAAGCGGAGCATGCAGGCAGGCAATATTTTGATGCCCACTTTCAATTAATGCATCGGTCAACGCAATGCTGTCGCCAAAATTATCGGTATCGACAGAATAAACATGGGCATATTGACCTTCAACTTTGCCAATCACCACCACCGGAATATCATATTTATCGAGTTGGGCAAAAAATGACTCATCCGCTGGCGAACTGAGCATAATAATGCCTTTAATCATTTTCTGCTTAATTTTGCTTTCGCATTTTTGCAGATCTTCTGCCGGATTGTGCGACGTTTGTAATATCACGTCGAAACCTTCTTCTTCAGCTTTGGCGGTGATGGCATGCAAAACTTCAGAGAAAAACGGATTACCCGCCGTAGTTTTGGTCGAACGGGTAGAAATCACCATAATGGCATCAAAACCCGAAGAGGTCAGCGCGCGGGCCAGCTTGTTTGGCTGATACTGTAATTCTTCAATGGCCCGTAACACTTTTTCGCGCGCTTCCGGGGAGATATTAGTTTGCTTATTCAGCACGCGTGATACGGTGGATTTTGATACGCCTGCAACCCTGGCAATATCATAAATAGTAGGGGACATAGGTCAGGAACTCCGTCCGAACGTGAATGCTGCACATCTTATGGAGTTCGCCGGTCGATGACAACACGGGCAGTTGATAATCAATGGCCTGGCCCCCACATTCATATCCTTACGAATGATTTTTTTTCTGGTCTTCAGAGCAGCACAGGACAGCAATGAAGCGACTTAAAAATGAACTCAATGCGCTGGTGAATCGGGGTGTCGACAGACATCTGCGCCTCGCTGTAACCGGACTTAGCCGCAGCGGCAAAACAGCGTTTATCACCGCGATGGTTAATCAGTTGCTTAATATTCACGCCGGAGCACGTTTGCCGCTGTTAAGTGCGGTGCGTGAAGAGCGCCTGCTGGGCGTGAAACGCATTCCCCAGCGTGACTTTGGCATTCCGCGCTTCACCTATGACGAAGGGCTGGCGCAGTTATATGGCGATCCACCCGCCTGGCCAACGCCAACGCGCGGCGTCAGTGAAATCCGCCTGGCGCTACGTTTTAAATCGAATGATTCGCTGCTACGCCACTTTAAGGATACCTCCACGCTGTATCTGGAAATTGTGGATTATCCCGGCGAATGGTTGCTCGACCTGCCGATGCTGGCGCAGGACTATTTAAGCTGGTCGCGCCAGATGACGGGCTTACTCAATGGTCAGCGCGGAGAATGGTCGGCGAAATGGCGAATGATGAGCGAAGGGCTGGACCCGCTAGCGCCTGCCGACGAAAACCGGCTGGCGGACATTGCCGCCGCGTGGACCGATTATCTCCACCACTGTAAAGAGCAGGGGCTGCACTTTATTCAGCCTGGGCGCTTTGTCTTGCCGGGAGATATGGCAGGTGCGCCCGCGCTGCAATTCTTCCCGTGGCCGGATGTCGATACCTGGGGCGAGTCCAAACTGGCGCAGGCCGATAAGCATACCAATGCCGGAATGCTGCGCGAGCGCTTTAATTATTACTGCGAGAAGGTGGTGAAGGGGTTCTATAAGAATCATTTTCTGCGCTTTGACCGCCAGATTGTGCTGGTGGATTGCCTGCAACCTCTCAACAGTGGGCCACAGGCATTTAATGATATGCGTCTGGCACTGACGCAGCTGATGCAAAGTTTTCACTACGGGCAGCGTACCCTGTTCCGGCGTTTGTTTTCGCCGGTTATCGATAAGCTATTGTTTGCTGCCACTAAAGCGGACCATGTGACCATCGATCAGCACGCTAATATGGTTTCATTACTGCAACAACTGATTCAGGATGCCTGGCAAAATGCGGCGTTCGAAGGGATCAGCATGGACTGCCTGGGGCTGGCGTCAGTTCAGGCGACCACCAGCGGCATTATTGATGTTAACGGTGAGAAAATCCCGGCGCTGCGTGGTAATCGACTTAGCGATGGCGCACCGCTCACTGTTTATCCTGGCGAAGTTCCCGCACGTTTGCCTGGTCAGGCGTTCTGGGATAAGCAAGGCTTCCAGTTTGAGGCATTTCGTCCGCAGGTGATGGATGTCGACAAACCACTACCGCATATTCGTCTTGATGCTGCGCTGGAATTTTTAATAGGAGATAAATTGCGATGACCGAACCGTTAAAACCACGTATTGATTTCGACGGTCCTCTGGAGGTCGATCAGAATCCTAAATTCAGGGCGCAGCAGACCTTTGACGAAAATCAGGCGCAAAATTTTGCCCCGGCCACGCTCGACGAAGCGCAGGAAGAAGAGGGGCAAGTCGAAGCGGTAATGGACGCAGCGTTACGTCCGAAACGCAGCCTGTGGCGCAAAATGGTGATGGGAGGGCTGGCTCTGTTTGGCGCAAGCGTTGTCGGGCAGGGTGTACAGTGGACAATGAATGCCTGGCAAACCCAGGACTGGGTGGCGCTGGGTGGATGTGCCGCTGGGGCATTGATTATCGGCGCTGGCGTAGGTTCTGTGGTAACAGAGTGGCGGCGCTTATGGCGCTTGCGACAGCGCGCCCATGAACGCGACGAAGCGCGTGATTTATTGCATAGCCACGGCACGGGCAAAGGCCGCGCATTTTGCGAAAAACTGGCGCAGCAGGCGGGTATTGATCAGTCGCATCCGGCGCTGCAACGCTGGTATGCCTCAATCCATGAAACGCAAAACGACCGTGAAGTGGTCAGCCTGTATGCGCATTTGGTCCAGCCAGTTTTAGATGCCCAGGCGCGGCGCGAAATCAGCCGTTCGGCGGCGGAATCAACGTTGATGATTGCGGTCAGCCCGCTGGCGTTGGTCGATATGGCGTTTATCGCCTGGCGCAATCTGCGTTTAATTAATCGCATCGCCACGCTGTATGGCATTGAACTGGGGTATTACAGCCGTTTGCGTCTGTTTAAGCTGGTATTGCTGAATATCGCTTTTGCCGGAGCCAGCGAACTGGTGCGCGAAGTGGGGATGGACTGGATGTCGCAAGATCTCGCTGCTCGTTTGTCTACCCGCGCAGCTCAGGGGATTGGTGCAGGACTTCTGACGGCACGACTCGGGATTAAAGCTATGGAGCTTTGCCGCCCGCTGCCGTGGATTGACGATGACAAACCTCGCCTCGGGGATTTCCGTCGTCAGCTTATCGGTCAGGTGAAAGAAACGCTGCAAAAAGGCAAAACGCCCAGCGAAAAATAATGCAATATCGGGTGCTGACCGGATATCTTTACGCCGAAGTGCCCGTTTTTCCGTCTTTGTGTCAATGATTGTTGACAGAAACCTTCCTGCTATCCAAATAGTGTCATATCATCATATTAATTGTTCTTTTTTCAGGTGAAGGTTCCCATGCGTCTGGAAGTCTTTTGTGAAGACCGACTCGGTCTGACCCGCGAATTACTCGATCTACTCGTGCTAAGAGGCATTGATTTACGCGGTATTGAGATTGATCCCATTGGGCGAATCTACCTCAATTTTGCTGAACTGGAGTTTGAGAGTTTCAGCAGTCTGATGGCCGAAATACGCCGTATTGCGGGTGTTACCGATGTGCGTACTGTCCCGTGGATGCCTTCCGAACGTGAGCATCTGGCGTTGAGCGCGTTACTGGAGGCGTTGCCTGAACCTGTGCTCTCTGTCGATATGAAAAGCAAAGTGGATATGGCGAACCCGGCGAGCTGTCAGCTTTTTGGGCAAAAATTGGATCGCCTGCGCAACCATACCGCCGCACAATTGATTAACGGCTTTAATTTTTTACGTTGGCTGGAAAGCGAACCGCAAGATTCGCATAACGAGCATGTCGTTATTAATGGGCAGAATTTCCTGATGGAGATTACGCCTGTTTATCTTCAGGATGAAAATGATCAACACGTCCTGACCGGTGCGGTGGTGATGTTGCGATCAACGATTCGTATGGGCCGCCAGTTGCAAAATGTCGCCGCCCAGGACGTCAGCGCCTTCAGTCAAATTGTCGCCGTCAGCCCGAAAATGAAGCATGTTGTCGAACAGGCGCAGAAACTGGCGATGCTAAGCGCGCCGCTGCTGATTACGGGTGACACAGGTACAGGTAAAGATCTCTTTGCCTACGCCTGCCATCAGGCAAGCCCCAGAGCGGGCAAACCTTACCTGGCGCTGAACTGTGCGTCTATACCGGAAGATGCGGTCGAGAGTGAACTGTTTGGTCATGCTCCGGAAGGGAAGAAAGGATTCTTTGAGCAGGCGAACGGTGGTTCGGTGCTGTTGGATGAAATAGGGGAAATGTCACCACGGATGCAGGCGAAATTACTGCGTTTCCTTAATGATGGCACTTTCCGTCGGGTTGGCGAAGACCATGAGGTGCATGTCGATGTGCGGGTGATTTGCGCTACGCAGAAGAATCTGGTCGAACTGGTGCAAAAAGGCATGTTCCGTGAAGATCTCTATTATCGTCTGAACGTGTTGACGCTCAATCTGCCGCCGCTACGTGACTGTCCGCAGGACATCATGCCGTTAACTGAGCTGTTCGTCGCCCGCTTTGCCGACGAGCAGGGCGTGCCGCGTCCGAAACTGGCCGCTGACCTGAATACTGTACTTACGCGTTATGCGTGGCCGGGAAATGTGCGGCAGTTAAAGAACGCTATCTATCGCGCACTGACACAACTGGACGGTTATGAGCTGCGTCCACAGGATATTTTGTTGCCGGATTATGACGCCGCAACGGTAGCCGTGGGCGAAGATGCGATGGAAGGTTCGCTGGACGAAATCACCAGCCGTTTTGAACGCTCGGTATTAACCCAGCTTTATCGCAATTATCCCAGCACGCGCAAACTGGCAAAACGTCTCGGCGTTTCACATACCGCGATTGCCAATAAGTTGCGGGAATATGGTCTGAGTCAGAAGAAGAACGAAGAGTAAGCGCGAATATGCCTGATGGTGCAACACCATCAGGCATATTAAATTATGCTTTCAGTACAGCCAGAGCTGCTTCGTAATCCGGCTCGGTGGTGATTTCATCCACCAGCTGGCTGAAAATCACATTGTCATTTTCGTCAATAACCACAACGGCACGCGCTGCCAGACCTTTCAGTGGGCCATCAGCAATTGCCACACCGTAAGCTTGCAGAAATTCAGCGTTACGGAAAGTGGAGAGGGTGATAACGTTGTTCAGACCTTCTGCGCCGCAGAAACGAGACTGGGCGAACGGCAGATCGGCAGAGATACACAGCACAACGGTGTTGTCGATCTCAGTTGCCAGTTGGTTAAACTTACGTACTGATGCGGCGCAAACACCGGTATCAATACTCGGGAAAATGTTCAGCACTTTGCGTTTACCCGCAAACTGACCGAGGGTGACGTCAGACAGATCTTTTGCCACGAGAGTAAAAGTCTGCGCTTTGCTACCCGCCTGCGGGATGGAATTGGCGACTGTAACCGGGTTGCCCTGGAAATGAACGGTTTGTGACATGATTATCTTTCCTGTTTACATATAGTTAACGTCACACCTAGTTTATGCTAACTGTCAATAACACAGCAAACGCTATTTGCGCTTAATCCGCAGACCACCGCGACAACAAGGAGTAAAGATGAGAACCGTTAAGGTATTCGAGGAAGCCTGGCCCTTACATACCCCGTTTGTGATTGCCCGGGGAAGTCGCAGTGAAGCGCGCGTGGTGGTGGTTGAACTGGAAGAAGAGGGTATTAAAGGCACCGGCGAATGCACGCCGTATCCGCGTTATGGGGAAAGTGATGCCTCGGTAATGGCGCAAATTATGAGCGTCGTGCCGCAACTAGAGAAAGGGCTGACACGGGAGGAGTTGCAAAAAATTCTCCCTGCCGGCGCAGCACGTAATGCGCTGGATTGTGCATTGTGGGATCTGGCCGCGCGAAGACAGCAGCAATCGCTGGCTGATTTGATCGGCATAACGCTTCCCGAGACAGTTATCACTGCACAGACGGTTGTCATCGGTACGCCTGATCAGATGGCCAATAGTGCATCAACACTCTGGCAGGCAGGCGCGAAATTACTGAAAGTGAAGCTGGATAACCATCTTATCAGTGAGCGGATGGTGGCAATTCGCACAGCTGTGCCCGATGCGACGCTGATCGTTGATGCAAATGAATCCTGGCGTGCAGAAGGGTTGGCGGCGCGTTGCCAGCTATTGGCGGATTTAGGCGTTGCGATGCTTGAACAACCGCTTCCTGCGCAGGACGATGCGGCGCTGGAGAATTTTATTCATCCGTTGCCGATTTGTGCTGATGAAAGTTGTCATACTCGTAGCAATTTGAAGGCGCTGAAAGGGCGCTATGAGATGGTTAATATTAAGCTCGATAAAACCGGGGGTCTGACGGAAGCGCTGGCGCTGGCGACTGAAGCGCGTGCACAAGGTTTCAGTCTGATGCTGGGCTGCATGTTGTGTACCTCTCGTGCCATTAGCGCCGCTTTACCGCTGGTGCCGCAGGTCAGTTTCGCCGATCTTGACGGACCGACCTGGCTGGCGGTAGATGTGGAACCGGCGCTTCAGTTCACGACGGGCGAATTGCATCTTTAGGATGCCAGCGCAGCAAGTTTGCCATCGCAAAGAGATATTTTTCGCTGGCTTCGTCGGAGGAGATGGGCGGAAACTCTGCGGTGATGCAATGCAAGTTCAGATCTGCACACCAACTGCCGAAAGAGCCAGGCGTTTCATAACCGACGCTGGTTACCAGAGGCAATTCAAACGCCTGAGCCAGCCATTCGCCTAATTCGCTGTGTCTGGGATCTTCAATACAGGCCAGTGGATCGTGGAATGAGACCACCCAGGCAGGTTGAATGCGGTGTATAAGCTGGCACAGCGCCTGGGTTTCAGGTTCGGAGCCAGGTTTGTCACCTGTCAGTAATACGACATCGCGTTCTTCAGCGGCGCTGTTCCAGCGATAAACGGTTTCACCTTCCTTCCAGTTCGCCGCCGGAAAGTTTCTGTTTAAATCCACACCATTAGCATTGGCCCGTAACCCCAACTGGCAGCCGTCAGGATTCACACACAGCACCACATGATGACGGCGCAAAGAAGGTGTCAACGTCCGCAGAGCACAGGAGAGCGTGACGACCGAAGAGTTTTCATCACCGTGAGTGCCAGCCAGAATCAAACCACTTTCGCGGCTGGCTGCAGGGGCAGGAAACCAGATTAACGGCGCGCCCAATAATGAACGTCCGTAATGTTCTGTTCCGGGCGGAAATGCGCCGCGTTCGGCGCGTGGGCGGGTTACGGTCATGATCGTCTCTGGTTCAGGAAGTATTACAGGCAGTGTTGTGCAAATTTTGCGGATTATCAAATCCTTTTCTTCAACGCTATGTCATCGATCTTGTATCACTTTTTTGCCGGAAGTTGTTTGCATTTTATTAGTTGGATAGGGTTTGTGGATTTTTGCTGGCTGACGGGCAAATAAAGTTTGTTTAATGGTTTGCTTATCTGCCAGTTGATTAATCACATGGCGGGCTATCTGACCGCCAGCACCAAGAATCAGTACATTTTTCATGAAAATTATCCCAGATTATTGGCAGCAATATGCCAGTCCATATCACTATTGCGGATTTGAATATGTTTCATTACAGAGTTTCCTCAAAGAACGGAGCTAATACTGAAATTGCTTCAGCCACATAGGCTTTGCCGTCATAAAGATCCATATGGTTTGCGCCTTCAACAATGTGATAGCGTTTATCCTGGCTTGATGCTCGATCGTACAGGTCGTCACTCATCCATTTGCTCCCTGCCTGGCTGCCCGCCACAATCTGCGTCGGCTGAGTCAGGTACACTTCCGCCATATGGTAAGCATCATAGGTAATAATCTGGTTAAGGCTGCGCAAAGTAGCGTAACTTAAGGCTGCGCAAAGTAGCGTAACCCGGTGCTGTTGGATACTGCGCGCGAGGGGTGTGGTAATACTCCCAGGCCTGACGCAGTTCTTCGTTCGGCGCATCGGACTCCTTCATTGGTGCCAGTGGCATAATGGCGTATTCTCCGCTGCTAATATCGCTGGTTCTGGCGTTTGAACCCGCTTCAACGTATGGCAGGGCATCAATAGATTTCACATTGTTTTCCCAACCATTACGGAATATCGAACCAATATTGACCGCACTAACGGTACCGATGGCCTTGATGCGGCGATCCTGAATTGCAGCATTGGCTGTATATCCTGCACCGGCACAAATTCCCATCGCACCAATTCGGGTATTGTCGACATAAGAAAGCGTTGTCAGGTAATCAATCACGGCACTGATGTCTTCAGTACGAATGTATGGGTTTTCTAACTGACGCGGCTCGCCGCCACTTTCACCTTGATAAGATGCGTCATAAGCAATAGTGACAAATCCCTTTTCCGCCAGTTTTTTGGCATAGGTTCCGGCCGTTTGTTCTTTAACGCCCCCACCTGGGTGAGATAACACAATTGCCTGATACTGACGGGTTTCATCAAATTTTGGAGGGAAATAGATCACTGCAGACAAAGAGATGGTTGGATTATTGCTGTTAGTGAAGCTGACTTTATTATTCATCATTCCGTTCCTCATGGAGTTGTCGGTTCGTTTTAACGGTTGGTGATATCACTATAGATATTGATCATTAAGTTGATTAGACCCAAAATCATGATTAGACCTATCATTTAAATGATTAATAGATTGCATGGAGATACTGAATGAAGCGTGAAGAAATCGCTGATCTGATGGCGTTTGTCGTCGTTGCAGAGGAGCGTAGCTTCACTCGTGCAGCAGCCCGCCTGAGCATGGCGCAGTCAGCTTTAAGCCAGATAGTGCGTCGTATAGAAGAACGATTGGGATTGCGGCTTCTGACGCGAACCACGCGCAGCGTTGTTCCAACTGAAGCGGGCGAGCATCTTTTGTCTGTTCTTGGCCCTATGTTGCATGACATAGATTCAGCCATGGCATCCCTGAGCGATCTGCAGAACCGCCCATCCGGGACAATACGTATTACTACTGTAGAACATGCAGCAAAAACGATATTGTTACCAGCAATGCGCACATTCCTGAAATCGCATCCTGAAATTGATATTCAGCTCACCATTGATTATGGTTTGACCGATGTCGTTTCTGAACGTTTTGATGCAGGCGTCCGTCTGGGTGGGGAGATGGATAAAGATATGATCGCCATTCGAATCGGGCCAGATATACCAATGGCTATTGTTGGCTCACCGGATTATTTTTCTCGCCGAAGTGTTCCAACGTCAGTGTCACAATTAATAGATCATCAGGCAATTAATTTGTATCTTCCCACATCGGGTACAGCAAATCGCTGGAGATTAATACGCGGTGGACGTGAAGTTCGTGTTCGCATGGAAGGTCAGCTTTTACTGAATACGATAGACCTGATCATTGATGCTGCAATTGATGGGCATGGATTGGCGTATCTACCTTATGATCAGGTTGAGCGGGCTATTAAAGAAAAAAAACTGATACGTGTTTTGGATAAATTCACACCAGATTTACCCGGTTATCACCTGTACTATCCACACCGTCGACATGCTGGCTCGGCATTCTCATTATTTATAGATAGGCTGAAGTATAAAGGTGCTGTTTAGCACTACTTGCTGATACATTAATTTAATTCTTCTCTTAACGTATTCTCAGTTCCTTTCAACGTTTTGGTCATTTTTTATTCTTCGTACAATGGCGACAGATGCTGATTATGATACCGAAAACGGGTTTGAACGTGCGAAGCCCGAACGTAGTGTTCGGAGTTCTATGTGCTTTACCGCATTTTGGAGACTATTATTTACACTAAATCTGATTTGATATATTGATACTTAAAACATTTGATGCTTCCTTTGTCACTTTTTTGATGGAAGTTGTTTGCATTTCTTTAAGGCGAAACAAATAATTACGCATCAATTTTAATGTCGGTTAGAGGGAAACTTATGAAGCACTCTGTTTCAGTCACGTGTTGTGCGCTGTTGGTCAGCAGCATTTCTCTTTCGTATGCTGCAGAAGTTCCGAGCGGCACAGTACTGGCAGAGAAGCAGGAGCTGGTGCGCCACATTAAAGATGAGCCTGCGTCGCTGGATCCCGCTAAAGCCGTGGGCCTGCCAGAGATTCAGGTCATTCGCGATCTGTTTGAAGGTCTGGTGAATCAGAACGAAAAAGGGGAGATTGTCCCCGGCGTTGCGACTCAGTGGAAAAGTAATGACAACCGTATCTGGACTTTTACCCTGCGCGATAACGCAAAATGGGCGGATGGCACACCGGTAACGGCGCAAGATTTTGTCTACAGCTGGCAACGTCTGGTGGACCCAAAAACATTGTCGCCATTTGCATGGTTTGCCGCGCTGGCGGGAATCAACAACGCACAGGCGATTATTGATGGTAAAGCTACGCCTGACCAGCTTGGCGTCACCGCAGTTGATGCCCATACTTTGAAAATTCAGCTTGATAAACCGTTGCCGTGGTTTGTGAATTTAACCGCTAACTTTGCCTTCTTCCCGGTGCAAAAAGCCAACGTAGAAAGCGGTAAAGAGTGGACGAAACCCGGAAATCTGATCGGCAATGGCGCTTATGTTCTTAAAGAGCGCGTAGTCAATGAAAAACTGGTCGTGGTACCGAATACCCATTATTGGGATAACGCCAAAACGGTACTGCAAAAAGTGACCTTCCTGCCAATTAATCAGGAATCCGCAGCCACTAAGCGTTACCTCGCGGGGGATATTGATATCACCGAATCCTTCCCGAAAAATATGTATCAGAAGCTGTTGAAGGATATTCCGGGGCAGGTTTATACGCCGCCGCAGCTCGGGACCTATTATTATGCGTTTAACACGCAAAAAGGGCCGACGGCAGATCAGCGCGTTCGTCTGGCATTAAGTATGACGATAGATCGCCGCCTGATGACCGAAAAAGTATTAGGGACGGGCGAAAAGCCAGCGTGGCATTTTACACCAGATGTTACCGCGGGATTTACGCCGGAACCTTCGCCGTTTGAACAAATGAGTCAGGAAGAACTGAATGCGCAGGCAAAAACTTTGTTGAGCGCAGCTGGTTATGGTCCGCAAAAACCGCTGAAGCTGACGCTTTTGTATAACACTTCAGAAAACCATCAAAAAATTGCGATTGCTGTAGCATCGATGTGGAAAAAGAACCTTGGCGTAGATGTTAAATTGCAAAATCAGGAATGGAAAACCTATATCGATAGCCGTAACACCGGCAATTTTGATGTTATCCGCGCCTCGTGGGTGGGGGATTATAATGAACCCTCCACTTTCCTGACATTATTAACGTCAACGCATTCAGGAAATATTTCACGCTTTAACAATCCGGCATATGACAAAGTTCTGGCCCAGGCATCGACGGAAAATACCGTTAAAGCGCGTAATGCCGATTACAACGCGGCAGAAAAAATCCTCATGGAGCAAGCACCGATTGCACCAATTTATCAATATACCAATGGACGATTAATCAAGCCGTGGCTGAAAGGTTATCCCATTAATAATCCTGAAGATGTGGCGTACAGTCGGACTATGTATATTGTGAAGCATTGATGTGATGGGAACTGGCGTTACCCTTGTGCATAACGCCAGTGATGTCTGATTTAGCGACCCTGTTCCGGCGGTGTAATGTTATCCATATACAGCGTCTGGCTGGGGAAGGCAAAGTCCGCGCCGTGTGACTGTACAATATCGATAATCTTCAAATAAACGTCTTGCTGTGCAGCAAGCCATTCAGCCCATACCGTGGTTTTGGTAAAGCAATAAACCATAATATTCAATGAAGAGTCAGCAAACTGGTTGAAATAAACCAGTAAGGTTTGTCGCTGGTCGATGGCCGGGTGATTTTTCAGCATCTCACGTACAGCTTCGACAATAACGCCCACTTTTGCCGCATCCTCATAACGTAAACCAATGGTCGTGGTAATGCGGCGGTTGGTCATTCGTCCTGGGTTTTCTACGCTGATCGACGAAAACAGCGAGTTCGGTACGTACAATGGACGATTATCAAAGGTCGTAATTTTGGTAATTCGCCAGCCAATTTCCGCTACTGTACCTTCGATATTTCTGTCCGGTGAACGGATCCAGTCGCCAATACTGAAAGGACGGTCGAAATAGAGCATAATCCCGGAAAAGAAGTTACTCAGAATATCTTTACCGGCCATACCGACAGCCAGACCACCAATACCACCAAAGGTCAGCAAGCCAGAAAGGCTCATGCCGAAATGTTCGCCATAAAGCAGAACAAGCACCACAATAATGGTGATTTTGATGATACGCGACATAATCCGCGCACTGGTGATATCGCGACCTTTTTTAATCTGCTGTTTTTCAAACTGATTAATCAGCAGAAATAGCTTAATCGTCAGAATAACCGCAATCAGGGACGTACAGATAAAATCGATAACGCCTGGGGTGATAAATTTGAGTTTATAGTTTTCTATAACATAATTAATAATGCTACCAACAGCACTGATAATTATGGTGTAGATTAAAAATTGCACCGCATGGAATAAAAATCCTTTTCTTTTACGATTTCCACGGCGAAACCAAAAGCTCATCAGAATCAATGCTGCGCAGCTACCGAAAATAATGACCAGATTAAGCGCATTATTTGTAAACAGTTCAGCGATCATTGTTTTATCAGGCTCCTCCAGATAATTGTCGTCATGCCGGAAACCCCTGGCGGGGCTATTTTACCGCGACAATTCATTCAGATCATCAATAGTCAGGGAAGGAAGTAGCAACATTAGCTAACTAATCAATGCGTTGATTGTAAATCCAGCTAAGAGGTGAGGTTTTCAGAGCAGACAACGGTGAAATGTCATGGTATTGTTACGTTTAGGTAACAAGAAATTTGTCTGCACAAGGATTACATCATGATTATGGCGAAACTGAAGTCAGCGAAAGGGAAGAAATTTCTCTTTGGTTTGTTGGCGGTTTTCATTATTGCGGCGTCGGTTGTGACTCGCGCGACCATCGGCGGCGTTATAGAACAGTACAATATTCCGCTGTCTGAGTGGACGACATCAATGTATGTGATTCAGTCATCGATGATTTTTGTTTATAGCCTGGTCTTTACTGTGTTGCTGGCAATCCCGTTGGGAATTTATTTCCTTGGCGGCGAAGAGCAGTAAGTAAAAAATAGGCCCGATAACTCGGGCCTTGTCAGTTATTGAAGAGTCGTTAATCGTCTTCTTCGTCATCCAGTTCAACGGGTGTCTGATACTGGTCAGGTTTAATGACCAGCAGGTCGCAGCGAAGATGATCAATCACCTGTTCCGCCGTGTTGCCGAGGAATGCTGCTGAAATACCGGTGCGTCCTACCGTGCCCAGAACCACAATCCCCGCCTGTAAGTGCTCCGCCAAATCAGGAATCACCTCTTCTGGCAGACCTTTTTCTACGTGCGTCATGTTTTCATTAATGCCGAATTTCTGCCGCAGGGCTTTCATTGCCAGCAAATGTTGCCCACGAATGGCATCGTTATAAACGCTCGGGTCAAATTCCGGCAGTTCAATCGCGATATTAATTGGCGTTACCGGATAAGCGCCAACCAGATGAACTTCGGTATGGTTGACTTGTTCTGCCAGTTCGATCGTCTCTTTGACCAGTTTTTCATTGAGCGCATTATGATACGGCTCTTCACTGGCGAGATTCACCGCCACCAGCGCCTTGCCTCCTTCCGGCCACGGCTGGTCTTTCACCATCCACACCGGGCTTGGGCATTTGCGTAACAGATGCCAGTCCGTTGGCGTAAAAATCACCGCTTCCAGACGGTCATGTTGGTGCGCCATTTTTAGCACCAAATCGTGTCCGCCGCTGATCACTTCCTGAATGATGGCTTCGAAAGGACGGTTATGCCAGACCACTTTAATTTCAATGGGAACGCCAGCATTGAGATAATATTTTGCCTGCTCGTGGATCCAGGCTGTACGCTGGCTGATGACGCCCTGACGCATAGCGGTACGTTCGTCCGGGGAGAGCAGGGTGGTCATTTCGTATGAGAAGTCATAGATCGGCAAAAAGGCTTTAATTTTGCCACCAATCCGTTGATGTAAATAAACAGCTCGCCGCAATGCTGGTTGGTCGTCCTGGTTAGGATCGATAACAACGAGCATGTTCTGATACATAGCCATACAGGGTCTCCTTACAACAACTGTCAACGCAGTTTGTAATTAAAAGATTAACCCATATCTGGTGAATGAAACAGTGATGAACCTTCTGCCAGATCAATAAATCAGAAAAATTTAATGATATGACAGAAGGATAGTGAGTTATGCGGAAAAATCAGGCAACGTTACGCGTATGACCAGCAAGCTGGGCCAGCGCATCGTTATTTTCGATGGTGATGTATTTACCTTTGACTGCCAGCATGCCGCTTTTCTGGAAGCGACCCAGCAGACGGCTGATGGTTTCTACCGTCAGGCCCAGATAGTTACCGATATCGCCACGAGTCATCGTCAGGCGGAATTCACGAGGGGAGAAGCCGCGTTGGGCAAAACGACGGGACAGGTTGTAGATGAATGCAGCCAGACGTTCCTCGGCATTTTTCTTCGACAACAGCAGGATCATGTCCTGATCGCCTTTGATTTCACCGCTCATCAGACGCATCATCTGCTGACGCAGATTCGGCATTTTACCGGACAAATCGTCCAGCGTTTCGAACGGGATTTCACATACCATCGAGGTTTCCAGCGCCTGCGCGAAGCTCGGGTGATGGCCGCTGCCGATGGCGTCAAATCCCACCAGGTCGCCTGCTAAATGGAAACCAGTGATTTGCTCGTCGCCTTGCTCAGTGATGGTATAACTTTTAATCGTACCGGAGCGGATGGCATAAAGCGATTTAAGTTCATCACCAGCCTTAAACAGCGTCTGGCCTTTCTGAATAGGCTTCTTCCGCTCAATGATATTATCAAGCTGATCAAGCTCATGTTCGTTGAGTGTGAACGGGATGCAAAGCTGGCTGATGCTGCAATCCTGGCAATGGATAGCACAACCGCCAGACTGAATGCGCCGTATAATTCGCTTTTCCGGGATCATAGGTCTGCTCAAGCCGTAATTGATATTTGTCAATTTTAACATCTTTTTAGGGAGCAAGTAAGTCTAAGCAAACCTTAACAGCAGAGAATTCCGATATTAGATGTAAATATATGTCTATCTATTTGAAAACCCTTAAGTTGTTAAGGGTAACTTTACATAAAAGTGTGAACAAGCTGGCACAAATTGTTTAATGTTTACAGCAAAAGATAACCTTCATGGCGCAATAACCACTCTTTTCGCTGAACTCCGCCTGCATATCCGGTCATGGTGCCGTTTCGGCCAATAACCCGATGGCAAGGTACGACGATGCTGATGGGATTCGATCCGTTTGCCGCACCAACGGCACGCGCCGCGCCAGGACGGCCCAATTGCTCAGCCAGTTGGCCGTAATGCATTACCTGCCCGCAGGGGATAGTGCGTAGTGTTTTCCAGACTTCGCGCTGAAATGGCGTCCCCCCCGTAGCAGTGGGAAGCGTATCAATAATGCTAAGATTACCGGCAAAATATTCACGAAGCTTGTCGCTTAAACCGCCTGGATTGGTGGCAGAAATGCGCTCATAGCCTTCTTTGCGATAATGGATGTCCAGCAGCTGCACCATGCGTTCGCTGTACTCTTCCCATTCAACCGCCCGCAGGCGAAATTGCTCATCGCAAATCACCCACAGTGGACCCAGTGGCGTGGCAATTTTTTCTTCAAGTAATCTCAGCATCCGTTCTCTCTTAAGACAAACGTGGGTAAATACCCGGACCTATCGGCAGACCGACAAGATACCACGCCAGCAACATCAGCAGCCATACCACCAAAAAGATAAGTGGATAGGGCAAGACTAACGAATAGTAAGTACCCAGTTTCGCGTCTGGTTTGTAGCGTTGCAGGAATCCAAGAAACAGTGGAACAAAAGGAGATACCGGCGCTAAAGGCAATACGGATGAGTCGGCAATACGAAAGAGGATTTGCGCAAATGCCGGGTGAAAGCCAAGTAGCATAAACATTGGTACGAAAATGGGGGCAAGAATCGACCAGATTGCGGAACCGCTGGCAATAAACATGCATAAGAAAGAGGAAAGCAACGCCAGACCGACAAACGCCGGGATGCCGCTAAGCCCTGAACTTTCCAGTATATCGGTCAGCCCCACGGCGATGAATTTCCCCATGTTGCTCCAGTTAAACATGGCGACAAATTGGGCGAGGGGAAAAACCATCACGATAAATCCCGCCATCTCTTTCATCGGTTCAATCATTAAATGCGGTAAATCCGCCTGACGTCGAATTGTGCGGGTAGCGATGCCATAAGCCAGCGAGACAACAAAGAAAAAAAGAATGATCAGTGGCACGATACCTTTAATAAAGGGTGATGGCATCACGGTGTGATTAATCGGATCGCGCAATATCCCGTTTTGCGGGATCACCATCAGCGCAATCGCAGCAATAAAAAGTAGCGATACGACACCTGCTATGCGTAAACCAAAACGCTGACTTTCGGTCAATGTCTGCAGTTTCTCATCGCTGTTTCCCTGCCATTGACCTAACCGTGGCTCGATGATTTTGTCGGTTATCAGGCCGCCAACAATCGTCAGTACGACTACGGAGCTGGCCATAAAATACCAGTTATCAATTACACTGACGTGCATTTGCGGATTGAACGCAGCTGCCGCTTCCGTGCTGATCCCCGACAGCAACACGTCGGTTGTGACAATCAGTAAATTAGCCGTAAAGCCGCAACCTACGCCTGCAATGGCAGCCAGTAAACCTGCAACTGGATGCCTGCCCACCGCCAGAAAAATCAGCGCACCCATCGGTGGCATGATCACTAACGCCGCATCGGAAGAAATGTGGCTGAAAAAAGCAATAAACAGCACCATATAACTGGCGTAGCGGGCATTAACATGCGATGCCATTTTAACCATTAGTGCTGGCAGTAAGCCGACGCGCTCCGCCAGACCGGCACCTAAAACCAGCGCCAGGATCGCACCAAGTGGAGCAAAACCGCTAAAGTTTTTAATAACATTGGGTAAAAACCAGTGTAATCCTTCCACACTGAGCAGGTTTTTCACCACGACCGGCGTACCATCGGTCGGGTTTTTCGCACTGACGCCAAAGGCCGACAAAATTGCCGTCGTCACCATGAGTACGATAATCAAATAGATAAAGAGCAGAAAAGGATGGGGAACCTTGTTACCAATTCTTTCGACCCAGCCATAGAGCTTCCCGGATTGGGAGGACGACGGTATGGATGACATACTCATGGGCATTCCTCGGTTGTTGTGTTTGCGTTGTTGTTGTTATTTTAAAGGTGACGGTGTCACGTTTTTCGGGATAGGGCAGTGATACGGTTGCGTGTCCGTTACTTGCTGATGCTCTTGTTGGCATTCTTGCAATAGCCCTGAATCAAGGAAGAGATTGACTGTGGTTGCTGCCATAGTTTTCGCCGCCAGCAGCATTCCTTTATGAGCAATAGATGTTCGCCCCTGGCTAACCAGTTGCCACGTATGTAGCGGTGTACCGACGGCAAAACAGGGGCTGAAACACTGGGCAACAGGCAGTTTCCAACTGACGTCGCCGACATCAGTCGATGCCGCAAGCACGTTATCGGTGGCGGCATATGGAGCGACTTCATTCGCCAGTACCGTTTCACGATGACGTAGTGCAAAAACCTTGCCGTTTTCGCCACCGGTTGCGGCGATATTATTCAGACTGTTTTGCCGATCGTTGGAGGTGAGCGTAGCCTGAATTTGTTTCGCAAAAGCCAGTTCTTCGGAGTTCCATTCCGGGGTACCAAAATGGGATAGGGCCTGGTACATGGCATTTTCTAAGGTGCGATTCGGGAGATAACTGGAACAGGCTTTGTCGAAGCGGCATTCAACCGTGGTTTCGGTCATCAATGCCGCACCTTCGGCGATTTTGGCGACCCGATCATAAATATGCTGCACGTCGGTCATTTCGGGGGCGCGGATAAGATAAAGCACTTCTGCCTGCGCCTGGACCACGTTGGGCGAGATCCCGCCGCTATTTGTGATGGCATAGTGTACGCGCGCTTTTTCAATAATATGTTCGTTGAGGAAGTTGGTGCCAGTGGTCATCAACGTTACGGCATCAAGGGCGCTGCGTCCCAAATGAGGGGAATTCGCGGCATGTGCTGCGATCCCTTTAAAGCGCCATGATGCCTGAATGTTTGCCAGCGTGCGGGTATTGAACATACCGGCAAAGGCTTCCGGGTGCCAGGTGAGTGCCGCATCCACATCATCAAATACCCCCTCGCGAACCATGAACGTTTTACCCGAGCCGCCTTCTTCGCCAGGACAACCATAAAAGCGCACCGTGCCGCCTTGCCCATATTGTTCCAGCCATTTCTTGACGGCTATTGCAGCGGCAAAGGCGGCGGTTCCCAGCAAATTGTGTCCGCAACCGTGACCATTTTCACCGGGCGTCACGGATGTAGGTTGCGCGCAACCTGCTTGCTGACTTAAACCTGCCAGGGCGTCATATTCTCCCAGCAGGGCGATAACCGGTTTGCCTTGACCAAACGAAGCAATAAAGGCATTTGGGATATTGCCTACGTTGCGGGTAACGGTGAAGCCTGCAGATTCCAGCGCCGAAGCCAGATGCTCCGCTGACCAGAACTCTTCAAAACGTGTTTCTGGATGATCCCAGATTTGATCGGCAATATCGGTATAACGTTGGCGATCGGCTTCAATCGCATCGTCGATAAAACGATAGATTTCCTGCATCAGATACCTCGCGTCCAGGGAAAATTGAGCGCGGTGCGCGCCAGCGTTTCGACGGCAATAGCGAGAACCTGCTCGTCAAAATCGAATTTTTCGTTGTGATGACCTGCCGCCAGCTGTGTGCCAAACACCACGTAGGAGGCTTGCCCTTGATGTTGCTGCACGCGGGCCATCATTAATGTGGCATCTTCGGAACCCGCAGGCGCTTCAACACGTTCAATGGCCTGATTGACCCCCGCGACCTGAGCCGCCTGACTTTGCAACCATGCGACCCATTGCGGCGAAGGAGAACTGGCGGTAGCTGCACCCATCAGACGAGTTTCAACGCCGACACCATACATGGTTGCTGCGCCCTGAATCGCTTGTTGTGCACGGTCAAAAACATATTGATTAATGACGTCGCTGGCCCCGCGTGTTTCCACTTTCAGCAACGCCGAGGCAGGAACAACGTTACGACCGCTTCCTGCCTGCATAACGCCCACGTTTACTCTGGAAGCTCCTTCGCTGTGCGGGGCGATTGCATGCAGTGCAAGAGTGGCTTGTGCTGCCGCCAACAAGGCATTGTGACCGTCTTCTGGTTTTGCGCCTGCGTGAGCGGCGGTACCGGTGAAGTGCGCGTCAAATTTGGTGGTTGCCATAAAATTATCACTGCCGCACACCACGGTGCCCGCAGGTACGCCAGTGCCAATGTGCACGGCAGTAAAATAATCAACATCATCTACGACACCTGCATCGACCATCGCCCGCGCGCCACGCGTACCTTCCTCTGCAGGCTGAAAAATCAGTTTGATGACGCCATGTAGTCCGGACTCGAACTGTTTAAGGGTATGCGCCAGCCCAAGCCCAATGGCGGTATGTCCATCATGACCACAGGCATGCATCATTCCGGCGTTACATGACGCAAAACCGTCGCGGTAGGGGCGATGGCTGACATCCTGCTCTTCACTGAGATCCAGCGCGTCCATATCGACACGGAAAGCCATCACCGGACCGGGGCGACCGGTATCCAGGGTGGCGACGATACCAGTGAAACCACCTTCAAAAGCCGCAATCCATTGTGCTAGCGCACCCTGTTGACGAGCGCGCTCGAATTCGCGTTGTAGAGTGAATTCATCAGGTAATCCCATCCGGCTACTTTCATTAACTACTTCGCGACCCAGCGCCAGTGAATAGCCGAGCTGGTGCAATTCTTCCGCAACAAGGGTGGCAGTGCGGAATTCCACCCAGCCAGACTCTGCATAGTGATGAAAATCACGTCGCCAGTGCGATAATTTTGGGGCAAGCGAATTAACAAATTGATTCAAAGACTCCATAACCTTTCCCGTCATCAGTAAAAAGTGTGACCCGGTTCACGTAGCGATAGTTTTTACTTATCACTAACTGATTTTTCACAGTTTTAACCGTTCATAAATTACCCTGACACAATCATCTGCATTAAAGTAGATGCCAGTTTCTTTGGTCTGATAAATAACGGTTATCGGTGGCGTCATGGCTTTTCAGGTAAAAATTCATCAAATTCGGGCTTTTGTTGAAGTGGCTCGTCAGGGCAGCATTCGCGGAGCGAGCCGAATGTTGAATATGTCGCAACCGGCACTGAGTAAATCTATTCAGGAGCTAGAAGAAGGGTTAGCGGCGCAACTCTTTTTTCGCCGTAGTAAAGGCGTGACGTTAACTGATGCCGGTGAAAGTTTTTATCAGCACGCCAGTCTAATTCTTGAAGAGCTGCGCGCAGCCCAAGAGGATATTCGCCAACGACAAGGGCAACTGGCAGGGCAGATTAATATCGGCATGGGGGCCAGTATTTCCCGCAGTCTGATGCCAGCTGTCATATCTCGTTTTCATCAGCAGCATCCGCAGGTAAAAGTACGCATTATGGAAGGGCAACTGGTGTCGATGATTAATGAATTGCGTCAGGGAGAATTGGATTTCACCATCAATACCTATTATCAGGGACCGTACGACCACGAATTTACTTTTGAGAAATTACTGGAAAAGCAATTCGCGATCTTTTGCCGCCCGGGACACCCCGCCATTGGTGCCCGTTCGATCAAACAGTTACTGGATTACAGCTGGACAATGCCGACGCCACACGGCAGCTACTACAAACAGTTGAGTGAATTGCTTGACGATCAGGCGCAAACGCCACAGGTCGGTGTAGTCTGCGAGACGTTCTCAGCCTGTATCAGTCTGGTGGCAAAAAGCGATTTTCTCAGCATACTGCCTGAAGAAATGGGCTGCGATCCCTTGCACGGACAGGGGCTGGTGATGTTGCCGGTTAGCGAAATTTTACCGAAAGCGGCCTATTATTTGATTCAGCGGCGTGATAGTCGCCAGACACCACTGACCGCGTCATTAATCACGCAATTCCGGCGAGAATGCGGCTATCTGCAAAGTTAAAACTGCATAAAAAAATAGAGTCTGTCGACATCCGCCAGACTCTACAGTACACACAGCAGTGCATCCGCGTCTTAAATCCGGCATTGTCTCCTCTGCGCCGGTGACTGTGTTATAACGGTTTTAACCTTTAGTTGCCAATTTTCTTCAGTGACAGATTTCACGAAAATATAAGTTACATTATTAATATCGTGAATGAATAATCATGCATAAGTATTTTGCTTAAAATATCGGCAATATTTGGAACTTATTACTGGAAATTTGGGTAATACGTTGTTGGACCGACCCGGTCTGGTTATCATATCGCGCTCTTAATTGCGGGAGGATGTAACATGAACCTTGACGACAAATCGCTGTTTCTTGACGCCATGGAAGATGTCCAGCCGCTGAAACGTGCTACCGATGTCCACTGGCATCCAACGCGTAACCAACGTGCGCCGCAGCGTATCGACACGCTGCAGCTTGATAATTTCCTCACCACCGGATTTCTCGACATCATCCCACTAAGTCAGCCGCTGGAGTTTCGGCGGGAAGGGTTGCAACATGGGGTGCTGGATAAGCTGCGCAGTGGTAAATATCCGCAACAGGCGAGCCTGAATCTTTTGCGCCAGCCGGTGGAAGAGTGCCGCAAAATGGTGTTCAGTTTTATTCAACAAGCCCTGGCGGATGGTTTGCGTAACGTGCTGATTATTCATGGTAAAGGGCGGGATGATAAATCGCATGCCAATATTGTCCGCAGCTATGTGGCGCGCTGGCTGACCGAATTTGATGATGTTCAGGCATATTGCACCGCGCTACCGCATCATGGCGGCAGCGGGGCGTGTTACGTCGCACTACGTAAAACGGCGCAGGCGAAGCAAGAAAACTGGGAGCGCCACGCTAAGCGCAGTCGTTGATCTCGAGACGCATCCGCGGCTTATGCCGCCAGCACGCGGTTGCGTCCATCATTTTTCGCCCGATACAAAGCATCATCAACGCGTTTAAACAGTTCATCGATGCTTTCATTTCCTTCGTGATGCGCCACACCAATGCTGACGGTAAAGCGTGGTAAGCCCGAAATACTCACTTTTGCCACGCTTACGCGGATAGTTTCAGCCAGCGAAAGCGCGGTATCCAGTGGGGTTCTTGGTAGCAATAAGACAAACTCTTCGCCTCCCCAACGAAACACCAAATCGCCTTTGCGAGCGCAACTTTCGAGGGTGCGGGCGAGGGCGCATAACACCTCATCACCTTTAGAATGCCCATAGAGATCGTTAATGTGTTTAAAACGATCGGTGTCGATGAGCAACAAGCTGTAATCCTGAGCGATGGCGAGATGCTGCATTTGGCCTGGTTCCGTAATGTGATAAAACTGTCGCCGATTCAGTAATCCGGTCATCGCGTCATGGTGAGCAGCATGTTCCAGCTGCTCCTCCAGCCGTTTTTGCTCAGTAATATCATGCACAATACATAACATGAGCTTGTCGCCATAAATTTCAATCGGTCCGGCATAGGTCTGCACATGACGAGTCGAACCATCCGCCAGTTTATGAACAAAATTCAAAGGTTTATGACCACCGGGTAAATGCGAGATTTCATGCATGATAGGCATGACGCGACGCCCGAGCATATTTATTTCCCAGGTATGTTTCTGGCACATCGTTTCATGGTTATAACCATAGAAATTGAGCGCGGCGAGGTTAGCATCGACGATTTGTCCATCTCGTGACGGGTCAATCAACAACATTGGTGCAGAGTTAGTCAGAAAAAAGCGCGCATAAAAACCTTGTTTTTTGCGCTGATAATTTGCCGAGCGACTGGCTTTTAAACCCAGCGTTGCCGGCGCTTCGATACCTTCGAAAATAATCACCGGTTCTGTTTCTGTCAGCTTTCGCAAAACAAGCCGACAGCTCAATGCTGTTTCCTCTTCTTTACGCTGAACAGTGAGGATTTCGATAATATCGTGTTGGTTTTGCAGATCGGAGAGGTATTTCGGCAGTTCTTTTTGTGAGGAGACGGAATAGGGTCCGGTTCGTAGCTGACTAAACGTGAGGTCTTGCATCAACAGTTTCGCCGCGCTATTGGCATAAATTAACTGTTCCTCAAAGGGCGAAACGATCCAGACAGGACTGGTGAGTAAGTCCAGGGTATTGAAGTTGTGCGTAATCATTGAGATCCCGTTATTTTTATCAATTTTTGTTGCTATCCGATCGCAAAAAAGCCACGTCATATGATCAGATAATTCTGATAATGATAGACGCTATTTAACACTTCACACGGTTTGTATACGGAAAAGCATTTTGCTTTTTGTATTCAATTTAGACAGAATTTTATTAATCATTTCAGGGTAATGGGGTGATGAGATGTTGCGTAACAGGGCCAGAAGGCTAGACTACAAAATAATGCGTTGATGATGGAGGCACTGTGGAAGCGATTAAGGGATCGGACGTTAATGTCCCGGATGCAGTATTTGCCTGGATGCTGGATGGTAGAGGCGGCGTTAAACCGCTGGAAAATACAGATGTGATTGATGAAGCGCATCCCTGTTGGCTCCACCTTAATTATGTACACCATGATAGCGCCCAATGGCTGGCGACAACACCGCTGCTTCCCAATAACGTACGTGATGCGCTGGCGGGCGAGAGCACGCGTCCCCGAGTCAGCCGTCTCGGTGAAGGCACGCTGATTACATTGCGCTGTATAAACGGCAGCACCGATGAACGCCCCGATCAACTGGTCGCCATGCGTGTATATATGGACGGGCGGTTAATTGTTTCGACCCGACAACGCAAAGTGCTGGCGCTGGACGATGTGGTGAGCGATCTGGAAGAGGGCACGGGTCCGACCGATTGCGGGGGATGGCTGGTGGATGTGTGCGATGCGTTGACCGATCATTCCAGTGAATTTATCGAGCAGCTGCACGATAAAATTATCGACCTTGAAGATAATCTCCTTGATCAGCAAATTCCACCGCGTGGATTCCTGGCTCTGCTGCGCAAACAATTAATTGTGATGCGTCGCTATATGGCACCGCAACGTGATGTTTATGCTCGTCTTGCCAGTGAACGTTTGCCGTGGATGAGCGATGACCAACGCCGTCGGATGCAGGATATTGCCGATCGCCTTGGGCGCGGCCTTGACGAAATCGACGCCTGTATAGCACGGACTGGCGTGATGGCGGATGAAATCGCTCAGGTGATGCAGGAAAATTTAGCTCGTCGTACCTATACAATGTCGTTGATGGCAATGGTCTTTTTACCCAGTACCTTTCTGACCGGGTTATTTGGCGTCAACCTTGGTGGGATCCCTGGCGGCGGGTGGCAATTCGGATTTTCAATTTTTTGTATTCTGTTAGTTGTTCTTATTGGTGGTGTTGCTTTATGGTTGCATCGTAGTAAATGGTTGTAACAAAAGCAATTTTTCCGGCTGTCTGTATACAAAAACGCCGCAAAGTTTGAGCGAAGTCAATAAACTCTCTACCCATTCAGGGCAATATCTCTCTTGCAGGTGAATGCAACGTCAAGCGATGGGCGTTGCGCTCCATATTGTCTTACTTCCTTTTTTGAATTACTGCATAGCACAATTGATTCGTACGACGCCGACTTTGATGAGTCGGCTTTTTTTTGCCTGTTATTTATCAGCGTCTACCCTTTAAGAGTCCACCCAATGACCAGAGGGAAATATGACGACACTTATTTATTTGCAAATTCCTGTCCCTGAACCGATTCCTGGCGATCCTGTTCCAGTGCCCGATCCGATCCCTCGCCCGCAACCCATGCCTGACCCACCACCCGATGAAGAACCGATTAAATTGTCGCATCGTGAGCGTAGATCTGCGAGGATACGCGCCTGCTAACTTTGCGTCGATGACCACGAGAATAGATTGTGACCGCTTTTTCTACCCTGAATGTTTTGCCTCCCGCCCAACTCACGAACCTTAATGAGTTGGGTTATTTAACTATGACGCCGGTGCAGGCCGCCGCGCTTCCGGCGATCCTTGCCGGAAAAGATGTTCGCGTGCAGGCGAAAACCGGCAGCGGCAAAACGGCGGCTTTTGGCCTCGGCTTGTTACAGCAAATTGATGCGTCGCTATTTCAAACCCAGGCTTTAGTGCTGTGTCCTACGCGTGAACTGGCGGATCAGGTGGCAGGTGAATTGCGTCGGCTGGCGCGTTTTCTGCCAAATACCAAAATTTTGACGTTGTGCGGTGGTCAACCGTTCGGTATGCAGCGTGATTCGTTGCAACATGCGCCGCATATTATCGTGGCAACGCCGGGGCGTTTGCTGGATCACCTGCAAAAAGGCACGGTATCACTGGATGCGTTGAATACGCTGGTGATGGATGAGGCCGACCGCATGCTGGATATGGGATTTAGCGATGCCATTGATGATGTCATCCGTTTTGCGCCTGCATCTCGACAGACGCTTCTGTTTTCGGCAACCTGGCCGGAAGCCATCGCTGCAATCAGCGGACGAGTGCAACGCGATCCTTTGGCGATTGAAATTGACTCAACAGATGCTTTGCCACCCATTGAACAACAATTTTATGAGACATCCAGCAAAGGCAAAATTCCTCTGTTGCAACGGTTATTAAGCTTGCATCAGCCATCCTCTTGCGTGGTGTTTTGCAATACCAAAAAAGATTGCCAGGCTGTCTGCGACGCGCTGAATGAAGTAGGGCAAAGTGCATTGTCATTACACGGCGATTTGGAGCAACGCGATCGCGATCAGACCCTGGTACGTTTTGCTAACGGTAGCGCCCGTGTACTGGTCGCGACTGATGTTGCTGCGCGTGGTCTGGATATTAAATCGCTTGAGCTGGTGGTGAACTTTGAGCTGGCGTGGGACCCTGAAGTTCATGTACATCGCATCGGTCGTACAGCTCGTGCAGGAAATAGCGGTCTGGCGATCAGTTTCTGTGCTCCGGAAGAAGCACAGCGGGCCAATATCATTTCTGACATGTTGCAGATAAAACTTAACTGGCAAACGCCGCCAGCTAATAGTTCCATTGCGACGCTGGAAGCAGAAATGGCAACGTTGTGTATCGATGGCGGGAAAAAAGCCAAAATGCGCCCGGGTGATGTATTAGGTGCACTGACAGGAGATATCGGGCTTGATGGCGCAGATATTGGCAAAATCGCCGTGCATCCGGCGCATGTCTATGTCGCGGTCCGTCAGGCTGTTGCTCATAAAGCATGGAAACAGTTACAGGGCGGGAAGATTAAAGGAAAAACGTGCCGGGTGCGGTTATTAAAATAATGAAATGTTGAATTGCCGGGTGCAAGAGTAAACATCTTATTCGGGATTGCCGGATGCGACGCTGGCCGCGTCTTATCCGGCCTCCATAAGAGTAGCCCGATACGCTTGCGCATCGGGCGCTATCCTGGTTATTTCACTTCAACCACATTCAGCCGTAACTCATCCAACTGATTTTCATCTTCTTCTGGCTGCCAGCACGCCGGTTGTAGTGGGATCTCTTCGCGATCAAACGCCAGATCACCCCCGTTAACCACTTCAGAACCGTGGGTGATGCCTTTGAAATCGAACAGGTTGGTATCGCACAGATGCGACGGCACCACATTCTGCATCGCGCTGAACATCGTCTCGATACGCCCTGGATAACGTTTATCCCAGTCACGCAACATGTCAGCAATCACCTGACGTTGCAGGTTAGGCTGTGAACCGCACAGGTTGCACGGAATAATCGGGAACGCTTTTGCATCGGCAAATCGCTGAATATCTTTCTCGCGGCAGTAGGCCAGCGGACGAATAACGATATGTTTGCCATCATCGCTCATCAGTTTCGGAGGCATACCTTTCATCTTACCGCCGTAGAACATATTTAAGAACAACGTTTGCAGGATATCGTCACGATGGTGACCCAACGCGATCTTCGTCGCCCCCAGTTCCGTTGCGGTACGATAAAGGATACCGCGACGAAGGCGAGAACACAGTGAGCAAGTGGTTTTGCCCTCTGGAATCTTCTCTTTCACGATACCGTAAGTATTCTCTTCAACAATCTTGTACTCAACGCCCAGCTTTTCAAGATACTCGGGCAGAACGTGTTCCGGGAAGCCCGGTTGCTTTTGATCGAGGTTAACAGCCACCAGCGAAAAATTGATTGGCGCGCTTTGCTGCAAATTGCGCAGAATCTCCAGCATGGTATAGCTGTCTTTACCCCCGGAGAGGCAAACCATGATGCGATCGCCTTCTTCAATCATATTGAAGTCAGCAATGGCTTCGCCCACGTTACGACGCAGACGTTTTTGTAATTTGTTCAGGTTGTATTGTTCTTTCTTTGTAATTTGTTGATTTTCTTGCATTATTTCAGTTCTCTGGTACTAAATGGGGCAAATTGGGGGCAAACTTTGCAACTACGATAACCGCGCATTCAACATGGCTATCTGTTCGTCGTTCATGTCATCAATCCACATACCGTAAATTTCATACACCATCTGCGCAGTTTCATGCCCCATTTGGCTGGCTATAAATGCCGGGTTCGCTCCTGCCGTCAACAGCCAGCAGGCAAAAGTATGCCGCGTATGGTACGGATTACGGCGGCGAATACCAGCACGTTTTACTGCTGCATTCCACCTTGCCCCCAAACTGCTTACCGAGTAATAAGGTTTTTGTTTTCCGTTACACACCCTGGGCATGAAAACAAAATGCAGTTTTTGCTTTTCGGTTCTGCCGTACTCCCGATGATAAAAGGTGATTTCGCTTTTGCGATGATGCCCGGTCAGTTTGTATTGCTCCTTCAGTGCTTCAAGAGCAGGCTGCAGTAGTGTTACTGTTCGGATCCCGGCATTTGTTTTTGGGGGACCGAACATATCAAGTATCGTCAGGTTTCTTCTGACATTCACTATTCCCTTTTCGAGATCCACATCCTCCCACGCCAGAGCTGCCAGTTCCCCGTGACGAAGTCCTGAGTAAACGGCAAATTTCCACAAGTTCTGGTTCTGTCCTTTTTCACTTTCCATTAATGCATTGAATTCTGTTTTAGATAACGGATCAGGCTTTATTCTGTTTCGCTGTAATTTTTTTACTCCTTCAAATGGTTTGGTTGATATAAATCCCGACTGATACGCAAAACGCAACAGCGAACAGAGCAGGGCGATATAGTTATCAACTGTGCGCACGGTTCTTCCTTTTTTGTTGGATCTTGGATTATCCAGGTAAAGCGTTTCTCCATGCAGCAGTTCATTCCGGTAGTTTAAGATATCGCTATAACGAATATGTGATATCGGGGTACTTTCACAAATTATTATTCTGAGTGTTTTTAATTGTGATTTCGTTTTCTTCATTGTGTTTGTTGTTAACTCTGTCTCTTTAATTTTTGTCCAGATATCACAAAGCTCTCCGAACGTTTTTATGACTCTCGTTGTCACCATTTTTGCCCCAGTGCTGGACTGGGGAAAACGTCTTAAATACTCAAATTCACCGGAGTTTATTTCATGAACTATCAGCGATCTTAAATTTCCGGCCTTTTTAATATTACTGTTTGTAATCTCCCAGCCTTTTAATGTTTCCCGACATCGTTTTCCTCGAAACATGAACCAGATGCGAATGTATCTACCTCTAATCTCGACACCTGTTGGTAATTTAGACATATCATGAGTCTTTGATAAACTGATTTATCTTTGGATAGTTGTACCAGATAATCCCTCGTTTGCTGTCTGGCTTACCTAAAGGAGATACTCGTTTGAAGTGGAAGCCCTCCACCCAACAGTTCTGGCGGTATGCTTCAATTTGTCTGGCCCCCAGACCAGTGCGAAGCATCAGGCCGTATTCAACCATCCACTCTTCATTAAAGATTACTTGTGCCATCGCATCACCTCTGGCAGGCGCCAATGTTAGACTGAAATTGACGCCCGATGTTGATTATTAATAATCAGCTATGAAGTTTTAATTTGAATACAATGCAATTCTCGAGGACTGAAGTTTCTCGCAATTAAAATTTATCAGTTTTACTTTCTGCTCTCTGGAAACGCCTGCTTCTTTTTTACCTGAGAGCATTTTTTCGCATTCTGATTTCGTTAGTTTAGATTTTGAATATCTTGTCCAGTTAGTAGGAGTGCCACCTTCCTTTTCAATAGTGGCGGTAATTTTATACATGAACACCTCCATTATTATTTCCAGTGGTTCGTTTATTCCATCTTTCGAGTGCTTCTTTTTCACTTCCACCATAACCGGTTCGGGATTCGCATCCGTTACACTTCGCTCGGTAATATCCTGAAATGGCTTTCACCGTTACTGATGGACAACCACAAAATGGACATGGTTTAACATTGTCATATCTCATAATTTTTCTCATAAAAAATATTTCAAGTTGGCGGTGCATTACACCGCCAGGCTGAATTATTCCTCTGAATTATCGATTACACTGTATTCCCCGGTTAATACAGAGGAATCTGCAGGATCGATTGTCAGTGGTTCCTTTTCATCCATTGATACTGCACGCTGGATCTCAATTGATACGGGCAGATATTTGAACAGGCGACGAATAGCCGTTTTCTTTGCCATTTCTTCCCAGTGAGTTACCCACGGCCCGTTATTACCAGCTTTACTCAGGCTGCGCACCAGCTCAATCTGTTTGCGCGTCATAACTTCAAACTGAGTACCTCCGTCTTTCAGTCTTGCGACAGCATAGACGTGGGTAACCGGGGCATCTTCGTTTTCTCCCGGGCGGTGTATTAACTTTTCATCAAGGCCAAATTCGAAGCTAAACTCGTCACCTTCACGGACAACACGGGCTGACAGGCTGGCGATTTGACCAGAACGGCGAGCCAGATCAATCATGCCGCGATAGCCAATGATTAGCTGAACGTTCTTTTTACCGCTCTTTTCGTTTTTATTACCAAAAGGCAGTAAATATGCATGACCGAGGGCGCTACCTGGCTCAAGTCCGAGCTGTGAACACTGTACGATCGCACTGACAAAACTCATAGTGTCACAGTTTCCTAACGCCGGAACTTTACGAATTTCTGTGGTGGCGATACGGATCATACGTTCAGCCGTCATATGGCGTGGAAGAGCTGCTGCCAGTTGCTCTTTCATTGATGGCTGGTTAATAAAACTAATCACGTCGCTATTTTTAACTGCTGCTGGTGCACGGTTTCCCTGAGTTTTTTGCAGATCGGTTTTTGCGATTGGTGGTTGCTTAGTCATTTGCATATTCCTTAGCCCAGCGGGGCAGTGATAATGTCTTAATAGCTGGCCATTCATCGGTATTCAGGCAGTCAGACAGGGTTCGCAGATTGCGGTGATATTCCTGTTGACCTGCCAGTTTTGCTTCTTCGCCCATCATGAAAATTTCAACCGGATAACGTCCGCATTCAATAGTTGTGCTGGCAACCAGAAAAACGAAAGTTGGCTGCACTCCAAACTGTGCTTCATAACCGTCACTGTAGAATGCATCCTGAACGTGATAGCGGTAGTCGTAATAAGCGGTTTTGAATCGTTGAATATCCGCCGTAGTTTTCACGTCCATGATCCAGTGAAATTCAGGGATAATTTTGTCCGGACGGCACCGACACAAAATTCCTGTTTCAGGATCTTCCCAGTAAATTGATGATTCAGCGTGTCCGGCGCTTTCAACAAGCCATTGCCCCAGCGGCAAAGCCATAACGCTTTGATACATGAGTTCAATTTTCCGGCCTTCTTCCGCAGTGATAACCGTTTTTCCTGTGCTTGCGCATTCCATCAGAAACGCTTTCTCTTCTTCTTTTCCGGCGTTTGTACGGCGGTTAAATTCAGGTGCTACGATAAAGCGGTTACTGAATTCCTCCGGTTCAAGTACCCGGCAGTGGAAAGCGGTTCCTAAATCGAGCGTTTTTGTCTTTGTGGTGTCCACGGGGGCATTTTTACGCCACAAATATAGTGCCGGAGTATCAGCAATGTCATCGAGCTGAGACTTACTGACACCGGGACCCGCGTGGTAATTCTCATTCGAAATTCCGTAATAAATACCTGGCTCTATGTCTTCTACGATTACGGGATCTGCGACTTCGCCAGTTTCATCACTGCAATCGCGATGCGGATCGCTGCCAGCATTCTCATTGTGCGGATGTTCAGCGCCTTCCATTTCCTCCGGATCATTTTCCTTAGCTTCAACCTGACTCTCTTCATCGAATGTTTCCTGGTATGTTGCGTCGCCCATCACCGCACCACAGTCAGGGCAGTTATCCCCGCCAGTCTGGCCGCAGGCATTGCAGGCTATTTCCGGTTCCTGTTGCACTACTGGCTCAGGTTGATTCATATCCGGGCTGGTTTTTTCCGTTTCTGGCTGGTTCTGGTACACACAATCGCGAGTCTGGATCCCCTTTACCCATTTCGGATCGTTCGGGTCGCTAATTCCGTCAACAAATTCACCACGTGATGCAGCAAGCAATTTATCGGCATCGACAGGATTTTTTGATGGAATGTTTTTCCGGGCTTCATGGAGTTCTGCCCGCAGTTCCTGATATTTCGCATCAACAGAATTTACCTGTGACTGAGCATCCAGCGGCTGCGTGTCCTGATGATGTTCAGTTGCGTCCGGTTCCATTGTTTCAGCCTCTCCCTGTTCAACTGCCGTTGTTCCAGATGGTTGCGGTTTTTCTTCATCATCCTGTTTTCCTTCTTCTGTTACTCGCTGCGGCATCGGGGCAGAGGAGCGACCGCAGGCAATATCCACGATTTCCGGATCAGGGTTGGCATGATCGGTTTCAGTCAGTACTTTGTTCAGATATTCAGTGACGTGCGCGGGGATGACCTCGATCCCAATTGGTGCTTCTTTTACGGACGCAACCACGATGGCGCGGGAATAATCCAGCCCGCCAGGCATGGTGATGAATTTGTCGCGGAAAACAGAAAAGGGCGGTTTATTTTCAGCGATAATTTCCTCAATGCGTTTAGCGTGTGCCGGATGAAGGTTATAGATGTCCAGATCCATTGAACGGGCCAGTACGCCAGTGGCTACGTCGCGCGCCAGTGACGTCAGATCGTGTACGAAACCTTCGCCGCGATCGGTGAGGTTTCCGCCGCCAGCATTAGCACCGGAAGCCGTGCGAGTGATGTGTGAAACACGATTACCCTTCATCCACTCTTTTGTCAGCAGTCCTCGATCGGTGTAGTCAGCGTTCAGGTATGCTTCGAAAAAAGCAGTTATCAGTCCCAGGTTTGAATTACCAGGATTAGGGAAAACTTTGTCAGTGTCACGAACCAGTTTGTGGAGTTCGCGAATTTCCAGCGGGTCGAGCAGGCTGGTTTTGTGGGAAACAGCCAGGGCAGTAACAGCCGGTAGTTCTTCAGCCCGAGCAATGTGTAATGCCTGGAGTCCGTCGCGTGAAACGTGCGTTACCGGTTTTTCGCTGCCGTGTTGAGCAAGCCAACGAATGGGCAGTTCCTGGCCAGAAATTGGGAGTAGCATATTCTCCTCAATCTCAGTCATGTCTTCGCCGTTGACGTTGGTATTGCCTTGATAGTGAGCGTTGTCTGGTGCTGCTCCCGGTTTTAGTTCCCATGTCATGGAGTCTTTGCTGAGTTGATAGCGTTCACTCCAGGTAAAATCGATCTCACCTTCAGCGGGCAGGTCATTAACGACAGGAAAATTCGTGGCAACAGCTTTAAAATAGCTGCTCAGTTTTTTACCTGACTTAACGATCAGGTAGTCCAGAGTGGCACAGGTCGATTCAAAATCGTTGCTTGCCCACAGGACGACGTCAGGTTCACCGGATGATTTTTTCGCTTTCCGTAACAGGAAGAGTGGTTTTGTGCTCATTGTTTTTTAACCTCAACTCAGATTAAAATTCGTTTTGTTCAGTGAATGATCTTGCCGGATACACACTGTTCATAGCCTGCGCCATACGCAGGCTATTTCTTTCAGATTTCACCTTTTAATTTCATTGCAATTAGAGTTGCCAGAAATTCGGCTTTTTTTTCTGCGGGCAGATTCTTTCCGATATGCACCAGGCACATTTTTTTGACACCTTCATCAAGTGTTTTTACGTTGCCTGATGGACCATCGATATCAACCACAGTGAATGGGGTTTCTTTATTTTCTGTTTTAATTACGTAGCCAATGCGCTTTCCTTCCAGATTCACCTCGTGAACAATGTCATCGGTAGTTACAACAGTGGCTTCATAATTGGTAATCATGTTTTTCTCCTTAATTAAGGTTGAGCGAATACCTGCCATTTCTGGCATAAATTCAGTTTCGAATAGTCAATTAATTAAAGTTCATGTGCCATCTGGTCTTTTTCGGCACAAGCTTCACTGCAATATTTTCTCGGTTCGTCTTTTGATAAAATCCCGTGCATGAAGTGAAGCATTCTTTCAATAGCTTTGCTTTCTTCAACGTCTTTTTTGCAAAGGTGGTAAGCACATTTTATTTTCTTAGTCATCACCATGACTCCGCCTTTACAGGTAAACCATCACGACCGAGGAAGACTTTAATCATGCGGTCAGTAATGCATGTTTTTGTGGTCAGGTTACGAATATATAGTTTTCGCTTTTTAATATTGTTTGCCGAGGCAATATATGTCCGGCCTTCATGAAGAACATAATCGCCAGGAGTCACACACTGACGTGGTATTTCATCAGTTCCGAAGTGATGTGCAATCATAATTATCTCCATTTTTACAAATGAACTTTGTTGATGCGGTGCCTGGTGCCTCCAGGTGACTGCAACCAGTTAACAATTACAGTCGGCTTTCCCACCCAAACCAATAAGGACTAACATGACTTTTAACTGTGCCACGTGCGCTTAGCCGCATTCACCGCATCACAAAATTCACTTTAAAAAGGGCGGACATCAGCCGAACTTCAAGAAAAAAACTGATGCCGCCAGGACTACACACAGCAATGTCGTTATTTACAACCGGAGGCGCACTCCCACCATTTAAATTTAACAGACAAGACCGACTCTTTATGGATATCGGAAATGCGCCTTCGTGTTGTGCCCGGTTTTATTTCACCACCTCCGGGCTTCGGTGGTCTCGGCTATACCCCTACAGCGAGAGCTTGTGTTAACATTTCAATACCCTTACAGTTGAGAGTTATTGATATGTTGGATGTATTTACTCCATTGTTGAAACTTTTTGCTAACGAGCCACTCGAAAGACTTATGTATACGATTATCATTTTTGGTCTCACTCTCTGGCTGATACCGAAAGAGTTTACTGTCGCATTCAATGCTTATACTGAAATACCTTGGCTCTTTCAGATTATCGTTTTTGCCTTTTCTTTCGTGGTCGCCATTTCCTTCTCAAGATTGCGAGCACATATTCAAAAGCATTATTCATTACTACCAGAGCAACGAGTATTGCTTCGTTTATCTGAGAAAGAAATCGCTGTATTTAAAGATTTCCTTAAAACAGGAAATCTTATTATCACTTCTCCTTGCCGTAACCCGGTTATGAAAAAATTAGAACGGAAGGGCATCATTCAACATCAGAGTGATAGCGCAAACTGTTCTTATTATCTCGTCACCGAAAAATACTCCCATTTTATGAAGTTATTCTGGAACAGCAGGAGTAGACGTTTTAATCGTTAGCTTACTGTGTGCTTCTCCAACCATCGGCGCGCACCAGTTTCGGTTTTAAATGTTTTGCTTTTGGTATACGTCATGGCAGTGAACGTTCCATCCTGGTTGGGGAACACGCCGCACACCAGGGATTCGTTGTTGCCGAGGTCGATTTTTTGCATTTTGCGAATCTCACATCTTGTTGCTACGTATAGCGACTTCTGCCTGCCAGAGATCCCAGTCGTTGCTGCGTAAAGCCTGCACAGCCTGGTTGTAAGTGATACCGCAACAATCCATCAAATACTGAACTACTTCGTAATGCACCATCTTATCTATCCCCTTAACGCCGGGTGGCGGAACTAACTGCTGCACTGCAAAATTTGAATCCCGCCGTCATGTTCATACGCCTCGGGCTGGCTACTTAACCCCTGACCACTGCCTGGTAACTCGAAGTATTGCCTGGCGTTCTGTGGGGCGGGGTGGGTGGTATGCTGGAACTATAGGTAATGCCTAATTGATTGTCAATAGGCTATGCCTAATGTTTTAAGCGTAACCTAATAGGTGATGGCGACTGGAGAAAGTGATGGGGGGGGTTAAATAACGGAATCCAGGAGTTTTCCGTCAGACCATATAAGTTTAAGTTCCAGTTTTTGTGATGTTCTGGCTTTTCCGTTCAGATTCTAGAGCTTTCAGATACTTACCCACTTTCATTTCCATCGCTGCTATGTAGGCGCGAACATCGTGGTCAACCCAATCTGGTTCTGTAGCATTTCCAGATAACAGGAAAGCTACAATCGCTCTTATTTCATCAGAGGCTGCTTGATAAAGGTTGTTTATATCTAAAAGTTCACTTTTTGTATCTGGATTGGTGGGGGTTGGTATGGGGTATTCGTTAAGCCCCCAATGCTCTGGACCAACAACATCAGCAAAGAAACGCCATAATTCTGGAAGTTTATCTTTACTTATGGAGCCTTTCTTAATCCAGTCATAGATTGATGGTGGTTGGACTTTGAAGTGGCGTGCGACCTCCGCCTTTGATTTGACGGATCCCGATGCGATTTTTTTGTTAATGGCCTGCTCTATCGCTCGGCCTAAGTCTTTACCACTAAGCATTGCTTAATATTCTCCTATGCTCATTGCATTAGGCAATCCCTACTCTCATTGTATTAGGCATAGCCTATTGATATTTGTATTAGGCGTCGCCTAATATCTCTGTGTGTTTTTGGAGTTCATTCGATGAAAAAAGAGAACTATTCATTCAAGCAAGCTTGTGCTGTTGTCGGTGGGCAAACAGCAATGGCTAGGCTTTTAGGTGTATCACCTCCAAGCGTAAATCAATGGATCAAAGGGGTACGTCAATTGCCTGCCGAGAGATGTCCAGCAATTGAACGTGCAACAAGAGGTGAGGTGCTGTGCGAAGAACTTCGTCCTGATATTGACTGGTCATATTTACGACGTTCGGCATGTTGTTCGCAGAATATGTCAGTGAAGCAACTAAATGACAGTAACAAATCCTCATTTGATCATACCTGAAACATCAAGAGGCAAATGATTCATGAAAATCAAGCATGAGCACATCGAATCGGTGTTGTTTGCCCTGGCAGCCGAAAAAGGGCAGGCATGGGTAGCCAATGCAATTACTGAAGAATATCTGCGCCAGGGGGGCGGCGAATTGCCCCTGGTTCCAGGCAAGGACTGGAACAATCAGCAGAATATCTATCACCGTTGGTTGAAAGGTGAAACGAATGCGCAAAGGGAAAAAATTCAGAAGCTGATCCCAGCAATTCTGGCAATCCTTCCGCGCGAGCTGCGTCACCGACTCTGCATCTTCGATACCCTGGAACGCCGTGCATTACTGGCGGCGCAGGAAGCGTTAAGTACGGCAATTGATGCGCATGATGATGCAGTCCAAGCCGTTTACCGGAAAGCACATTTCAGCGGCGGTGGGTCGCCCGGCGATTCTGTCGTAGTGCATTGATTGAAATTAATCGTGCCGGACTGTTTTGTTCGGTATCAGTTAAATGTAACGCTGCGAGCGTTACAAGGTGAAAACAAATGGCTTCAAACTGGATAAAGCTCGAAGTGATTACGCCGGATAAGCCGGAAATATTCAGGCTTGCTGAGATTCTGAATATTGATCCAGATGCCGCATTAGGGAAAGTCATTCGCTTCTGGGTATGGGCGGATCAACAAATGATAGACGGTAACGCGGAGTGTAACGCTCGCGGCGTTACAAAAAGCGCAATAGATCGCATCACTTTTATGGCTGGTTTTGCTGATGCGTTAATTCAGGTTGGATGGTTGGTCGAAACTAATGGTGTGTTGTCGCTTCCTAACTTTGAGCGCCATAACGGGAAAAGCTCTAAAAAACGGGCGGTTACAAACGAGCGAGTAACAAAAATACGCGAACTGAAACGAAAAGGTAATGCTGGCAGCGTTACACAAACGGGTCAAAAAGCGTTACCAGAGGAAGAGGAAGAGGAAGATATAAATACTGATCTAACCCATCCCAAACCCTTCCCTTCCGGAAGGGAGTTTCGGGATTTTGTGGCTGGAGTGCTTGAGGGGAGATTGTCTGGCGGTACTGCAGCAGAATTTTGTAATTCTGCGGTGGCGGCGTTGCAGGCTGCTGGCCTGGATGTCTGTCGTGAGTATCCGGTACCAGAGCGTGGAGACGGCTGCGGAGGGCGGATTGATATCGTCGTGACTGACAGGAACGGTGTCCGGTGTGGGATCGAACTTGACCGAAATTCTCCACGACAAAAATCATTGCTCAAAATCGGTGCTGTTGAAACCGGGATATGTGTCTTGCGGCGCAGTGATATCGCAAGGCACACCGAGCAGGGAATTCTGGTTATCGGTGGGGCGGTTCGCCAGAAAAAATTCGACCCGTTGTCAGTTGCTCTGCCCGATTGGTTGCCGGAAACACTCTGGCATGAGTGGGTCCAGTTCAGGCAGGCATTGCGAAAACCGATTCGAACGGAGCAGGGCGCTAACGGGGCGATACGGGAGCTGGAAAAATTCCGCCAGCAGGGTTTTTCACCTGAGCAGGTGATTCGACACAGCATCGCCAATGAATACCAGGGGTTGTTCGCGCCGAAAGGTGTTCGACCTGAGACGTTACTCCGACAGGTTAACACCGTCTCGTTACCGGATAGTGCGATCCCGCCAGGCTTCAGGGGGTAACTGACCATGAAAAATATTGCGACAGGCGACGTTCTTGAACGTATCCGCAGACTGGCTCCGTCACATGTAACCGCGCCATTCAAGACGGTAGCGGAGTGGCGCGAGTGGCAACTTTCCGAAGGCCAGAAACGTTGTGAGGAGATCAACCGTCAGAATCGTCAGTTGCGGGTGGAAAAAATTCTGAATCGCTCTGGCATCCAGCCATTGCACCGCAAATGCTCGTTTTCGAATTACCAGGTGCAGAACGAAGGGCAGCGATACGCGTTGAGTCAGGCGAAATCCATCGCTGATGAACTGATGACCGGGTGTACAAATTTTGCGTTCAGCGGAAAACCTGGTACCGGGAAGAACCACTTAGCGGCAGCTATCGGGAATCGCCTGCTGAAAGACGGTCAGACAGTGATTGTGGTTACCGTGGCTGATGTTATGAGTGCCCTGCACGCCAGCTATGACGATGGGCAGTCAGGCGAAAAATTTTTGCGGGAACTGTGCGAAGTGGATCTGCTGGCTCTTGATGAAATTGGCATTCAGCGCGAGACGAAAAACGAGCAGGTGGTACTGCACCAGATTGTTGATCGCCGGACAGCGTCGATGCGCAGCGTGGGGATGCTGACAAACCTGAACTATGAGGCCATGAAAACATTGCTCGGCGAGCGGATTATGGATCGCATGACCATGAACGGCGGGCGATGGGTGAATTTTAACTGGGAGAGCTGGCGTCCGAATGTCGTCCAGCCAGGAATTGCGAAGTGATTTTTACCGGGAGGAAATTTTAATGGAAACCGTTTTTGATGCACTGAAAGCAATGGGAAAAGCCACGTCGGTAGAACTGGCTGCGCGACTTAATATCAGTCGTGAAGAAGTGCTGAACGAGCTGTGGGAACTTAAAAAGGCTGGCTTCGTTGATAAAAGCGTATACACCTGGCGTGTGGCTGATAACAACGTTCAGCAGGAACAGCCAGAGCAGGCAGAACTGCCGGAAGAAACCACCACGGCAACAGTAGCGAAAATCTCAGAGTGCGATTTAACCGCGACGATTGAACAACGTGGCCCACAAACGGCGGATGAACTGGCTACGTTTTTCGGCACCACATCACGCAAAGTGGCTTCAACGCTGGCAATGGCAATCAGCAAAGGCCGTCTGATTCGCGTTAATCAGAACGGTAAATTTCGTTACTGCATGCCGGGCGATGATTTACCAGCAGAGCCGAAAGCTGCATCGGTAACGGAAACTGATGGTAAAGCCTTTCCTCAACCAGCAGGTGTTGCGTTACCGGGACAGGAAGCTGCAACACAGGAAGATATTAAAACAGAAACTGTGGCGGACATTGTGCAGTCGTTGCCATCGTTTACCGAAACGCGAGCTGATGACCTGATTTTGCCATCGCTGCATATGGCAAACCGCGAACTGCGTCGGGCGAAAAATCATGTCCAGAAGTGGGAGCGAGTCTGCGCCGCGCTGCGGGAGCTGAACAAGCACCGGGATATTGTTCGACAGATTGCTGATTCTTCCCGCCGTGTTGTATCGGAAAAGTGATTGCCGGAGGCGCTTATGGCAAAAGTATTTACACAAGAAGAGCGGGAAAAAATTAAAGGGCAGGTTGTTGAGCTAGTACGCCGGAGTGGACGCGAGACGTTACGACAACTGGAGGCCAAGACAGGTGCGACAAGATATCTGATGAGCGTTCTCGCCAGAGAGCTGGTTGCCAGTGGCGATGTATACAACTCTGGTTACGGGTTATTCCCGTCTGAACAGGCTCGTAAGGACTGGCAAAATGCCCGCAAAAAACTATCCAGGGCAAAGGTGAAGAAACCATCTGTGGTTGATCCGGACCTTATCTGGTCATTACCAGACGGAGAAATACGCCGCTACGACAGGCGTCTGAACATAATCTGTCGCGAGTGCCGGAAGAGTGAAGTTATGCAGCGTGTGCTGGCGTTTTATCAGAATGGTTTTCGAGAGAGGCTTGGAGATCAGGGATGAATAGAACGATGAAGGATGGAAGCTACATATTCTCGGTACTAAGATTTATTTTTCTGACACAAAATGACCATTTGGCGTTACATAATCCCAAAAAAACGTATCAAAAATCTCAAAATGCGTTACGATTAGAGAGTATTTTGATTCTGCGTGCTCATTTTTTGATTGCTGTGGCTTTTTGTTGTGGGAGTGTTGAATGGATTATTTATCAGAAGTGTTAAAAATCATTGAAGGTGCAACAAAGGCAAATGCTTCGATGGCTAGTAATTATGCTGGGTTGCTGGCAGATAAGCTCGAACAAAAAGGGGAGGTCAAGCAAGCCAGAATGATAAGAGAAAGGTTGCTTAGAGCTCCCCAGGCGTTGGCAGGAGCTCAAAGGGCTGGAGGTGGGATATCTCTGGGCTCATTACCGGTAGATATTGATAGTCGACTCAACACTGTTGATGTCAGTTATCCTAAATTAGACAGTTCAGAGATTTTTCTGCCTGCAGCAATCAGTACCCGTGTTGAAGAGTTTATCACTAATGTTCAACGTTATGATGAGTTTGTTAAAGCTGATGCAGCATTGCCGAGTCGTATGCTCGTGTATGGAAAGCCAGGAACAGGTAAGACTATGTTATCTAAGTACATCGCTACCCGCTTAGATTTTCCACTTCTTACAGTGCGTTGCGATACTTTGATTAGTAGTTTATTGGGACAAACCAGCAAAAATCTTAGACAGGTTTTCGATTATGTAATGCAGAGGCCATCAGTGCTTTTTTTAGACGAATTTGATGCTTTAGCTGGAGCAAGAGGTAATGAGAGAGATATAGGTGAGCTTCAGCGAGTTGTCATTTCACTATTGCAGAATATGGATGCGGCATCAGAGGATACGGTAATTATTGCCTCAACTAACCATGAGCAACTTCTGGATCCTGCAATCTGGAGGCGATTTAGCTTCAGAATTCCAATGCCTCTGCCTGACATACATCAGAGAGAGTTAATTTGGAAAAATCGTTTAAAGAATATGATATGTAGCGATCTAGATTTAAGTGATTTATCAAGAAAATCGGAAGGATTATCCGGAGCAATAATTGAACAGGTGAGCTTGGATGCACGTAGGGATGCAGTTATTGAAGGTGCAAGTGTGATAAATCACCATAAATTGTATAGGCGTTTGTATCTTGCTCAATCGCTTATGGAAGGTGTAAATTTAAGCACTTACGAAGATGAAATTCGTTGGTTACGTTCTAAAGATAAAAAATTATTTTCTATCAGAGTTCTTGCTAATTTGTACAAACTTACATCAAGAGTAATTTCAAACATTCTGAAGGAGTCAGGAGCATATGAGCAGAAGGGGTACACAGTTTAGTAACGCAAAAGTTACAAACCCAATGTTAAGAATCCCTTTTTCCAGTAGTGACTTGGGTGCAATAGTAAACGCTGGCGGTGGGGCAAAGGTATTGGTTGATGTAACAGCCGAATATAGACAAGGGCTAGTAAGAAATTTAACAACCAGTAAACATTATTTAGAATCCAAACTTTCAGAGTACCCTGGAAGCTTGGGTACTTTGGTTTTCAAATTAAGAGACCAGGGAATAGCCAAAACGCATAGGCCGAACAAAATTGCTCAAGAGGCTGGATTGCAAAATGCCGGTCATGCCAAAATAGATGAAATGTTGGTTGCTGCTCATGCCGGCTGTTTTGACGTATTAGAGTCAGTCATTTTACATCGGAATATTAAAGCGATTTTGGCTAATCTAAGCGCGATTGAGCGCATTGAACCTTGGGATGAGAATAGGAAGGTTCCAGGAGGCACTGATGGTTTGTTTGAATCATCAAACATCCTTGTACGACTATTTGAGTACACAGGTGAAGATGCAACTTACAACAACTATGAAAACGTTATTTCTATATTAGAACAACACGGAGTTAAATATGATGAGATTAGACAAAAATGTGGTCTTCCCTTATTAAGGATAATGGATTTATCCCCAAATGATAGATATATATTAGACATTCTCATTGATTACCCGGGTATAAGAACGTTAATTCCTGAACCAAAATATTCAGCATTCCCGGTTAGTGTAAGTGATTCTGTTGGCATTGAAACAAATAGCTTTCCCGTACCATCAGAAGAATTACCCATTGTTGCTGTATTTGACACTGGGGTAAGCCCCATCGCGGCAACAATTACTCCTTGGGTAGTGAGTAGGGAAACATACGTAATTCCTCCTGATACGAGTTATGAACATGGGACTATGGTGTCTTCATTGATATCAGGCGCTCATTTTTTAAATGACAATCATCCATGGATTCCTGATACAAAATCTAAAATCCATGATGTTTGTGCCTTAGATGAAAATGGATCTTATATATCAGATTTAATTCTGAGGCTAGCAGATGCTGTAAATAAAAGACCAGATATAAAAGTCTGGAATTTGTCTTTGGGAGGCGGACCATGTAATGAGCAGACGTTTAGTGATTTTGCGATGGAGTTAGATCGGCTCAGCGATAAATTTGGTATTTTGTTTGTAGTTGCTGCAGGTAATTATGTAGATGAACCTATACGTACATGGCCAAATCCTGATCCGCTTGGAGGTGCTGATTTAATTTCCTCTCCTGGAGAGTCAGTCCGAGCACTAACAGTTGGTTCAGTTTCTCATATGGAAGCTAATGATGCTTTAAGTGAAATTGGAACACCGACACCATATACTCGTCGTGGCCCTGGGCCTGTATTTACTCCAAAGCCAGATATAATCCATGCTGGCGGTGGGGTTCATAGACCTTGGAATGTAGGAGCAAGCAGTTTAAAGGTCGTAGGGCCAGATAATAGGCTTTGCTCTAATTTTGGTACTAGTTTTGCTGCTCCAATTGTGGCAAGTTTAGCTGCGCATACATGGCAGAGAATAGCCACTAATACAGACTTTAATGTTTCACCATCATTGATTAAAGCATTATTAATTCATTCCGCTCAATTATCTTCTCCTGATTACTCGCCAAGTGAAAGACGCTATTTGGGAGCGGGAATTCCTAATGAAGTTATTGAGACCTTATATGATAGTGATGATAGGTTTACTCTGATTTTCCAAACATTCTTGGTTCCTGGGGTGAGGTGGAGAAAGGATAACTATCCCATACCATCGGCACTTATTCAAAATGGAAAATTTAAAGGTGAGATTGTAATTACTGCTGCATATGCACCACCACTGAACCCTAATGCCGGCAGTGAATATGTTCGCGCGAACGTAGAGCTAAGTTTTGGCTTAATTGAGAATAATACTATAAAAGGAAAAGTGCCTATGGAAGGAGAAAACGGTCAATCTGGATATGAGAGAGCTCAAATTGAGCATGGTGGAAAGTGGTCACCAGTAAAAATTCATCGCAAGGCATTTAATAAAGGAATTACTTCGGGTAACTGGGCTCTTCAGGCTAAAACAACGTTGAGAGCGAATGAACCGGCCTTAATGGAGCCTTTACCTGTAACTATTGTAGTAACTTTAAAATCATTAGATGGAAACACACAAGTTTATGCTGATGGCGTAAGAGCTTTAAATGCTAATAACTGGGCTCACTATCCATTGCCTGCTCGTGTGCCAGTTTCCGTATAACAACTATATAAATCAAACCCGCTGTAGCGGGTTTGATTTATTTGTGGGTGTGTTTTATAAAAATACCGCCCATACACAACAAAATACAAAAAGTATTATAGATAAAAAAGGAACGTAATGTGCAGATTTGTTGTTTTCCATATTTACTCACCTTAATATGATTAACCCTGATAGGGTTGTTATTTCAGCGGTTTTCAAATGAGATATTATGGTGATCTGGCAGATTTGCATAACATTAAAATTTAATTTGTTTAACCGCTTTTAATAATAAGCGTTGTTTGTATCCCAGCAATCTGTTTTTTGGTTTTTATTCCATTAAGGTGGGGCTTTACACTGGAGCCAGTTTATTTATACTTCATACGTCAGCCTGAACAACTGGCATCTGCTGCGCTGCGCCATCGAGAGATTAAGAAATGGCGCATATACAACTGGTCAAACAAACCTCTTCCGGATTACTTCTCCCGGCGACGCCGGAGAGTTGTGATTTTCTGCATCAAATCAAAATAGGCGAGTGGATACACGCAGACTTTAAGCGTGTGCGTAACTACGCATTCCACAAGCGTTTTTTCAAACTCCTGCAACTGGGATTCGATTACTGGACTCCGGTCGGTGGGGCGATCACGCCTCGCGAACGAGAACTGCTGTCTGGTTTCGTTGATTACCTGTGCGAATCAGTTGGTCGGGAACACACGCCAGCCCTGAGTGATGCCGCAGAGCAATATCTGAATACAGTTGCGACACGCAGAACCCGAGCCGGAATATGGAGGCCTCGGCTTTGTTGATAACGCCATACCCAATCCTGATTGCCCGAAGTGCTGCGGTGAGGGAACAGGACAGCTTTATATGGCTGATACCACACTGCTTGATGGGGATGCGCGGCAATTATATGCAGGGTCAAAGCTCGGAAAATACGGTGTTGAGATCCTGCTGGAGGATAAGGCTGCCGCCCGGCGTGAATTGTTGCGTTTGCTTTCTGCTGGCGGGGCATTATGTGCAGATAAGCGGCTACAGGAACTGGAAATTGAACGGCGCAGAATAGAGAACCAGAAGCTGCGCAAAGAGATCGAAACGGTGGAGGATAATGAACATCCCCAGCCTGTGGCGATCAATATTAATGTGGTTGATGCCAGATTAAGGAGTGATGAAGATGATCTCTCCGACGCTTAATGTGCCTCAGGCGCGATTTCTTTCAATGCCCCATAAATTTAAAGCCTATATTGCTGGTTTTGGCTCGGGCAAAACATGGGTTGGGTGTGGCGGCATATGCAAGGGGATTTGGGAGCATCCAGGTATAAATCAGGGATATTTTGCGCCAACGTATCCCCAAATTCGCGATATTTTTTACCCTACAGTGGAAGAAGTTGCTGCTGACTGGGGATTGAACGTAAAAATTAATGAGGGAAATAAAGAGGTTCACTTTTATTACGGACGCCAGTATCGGGGAACCACTATCTGCAGATCGATGGAGAAGCCACAAACGATCGTCGGTTTCAAAATTGGTAATGCGCTGGTGGATGAACTGGACATTTTGCCGAAGGAAAAAGCCAGAACGGCGTGGCGCAAGATAATTGCGCGTATGCGTTATAAGATTGATGGACTTCGCAACGGTATTGACGTTACAACCACGCCGGAAGGATTCAAATTTGTCTACGAGCAGTTTGTTAAAGCCGTGCGTGAAAAAACAGAGCTGGCCTCACTGTATGGTCTGGTGCAGGCATCTACTTTCGATAATGAAAAGAACCTGCCAGCAGATTACATTCCTTCACTTCTTGAATCATACCCTCCAGAGCTGATTAAAGCCTATCTTCTAGGACGGTTTACTAACCTGACAAGTGGTACTGTTTACCATCAGTTTGACCGGAAACTGAATAATTGCGAAGAAGTGGAGCAACCAGGGGAGCCGATTTATATTGGGATGGATTTTAACGTTGGAAAGATGGCGGGAATCGTCCATGTGCTGCGTTTGGGGCTTCCATGTGCGGTAACTGAAATCATCAATGCCTACGATACGCCGGATATGATCCGCCTCATTAAAGAACGCTTCTGGCTGTATGACGGGCATGATTACCGGAAAGTGAGGGAGATTTATATTTATCCAGATGCTTCCGGAGATTCCAGAAAATCAAGTAACGCAAGTACGACGGATATAGCCCAGCTTAAGCAGGCAGGTTTTAACGTTGTGGTGAACAGCTCGAACCCGCCAGTAAAAGATCGCGTTAACTCAATGAATGCAATGTTCTGCAATGCCAATGGTGAGCGTCGCTATAAAGTTAATGTGAAGCGTTGTCCGGTATATGCCGAATCTCTGGAGCAACAGGTCTGGGATGATAAGGGGGAGCCTGATAAAAAATCTGGCAATGATCACCCGAATGATGCCGGAGGTTATTTCATCGTTAAGCAATTCCCTATTGTCAAACCGACCGGAAGAGTCACATCACTTCGGATTTAATTATGGCTGATATATCAACACCCAACCTCGACTATAACGATATGCTGGAGGCGTGGGATATTAACGACGCATTGATGGGCGGTACGCTTGAAATGCGCAGGCAGGGGGAAAATTATCTCCCCAAATGGCCTAATGAAGATGAAGACGCTTATAAAAAACGCCTGTCTGTGGCTACGTTACTTCCTGTGTATGAAGAAAGCATCAAACAAAATATTGGGCGCATATTTGCAGAGCCGACAGTATTGAGTGAGGAAACGCCGGAAAAAATCAGGGAATATGCAGAAAATATCGACATGGAGGGGAGCCGACTGGATGTGTGGGCGCAGCAATTTTTCAGTCTCGCATTTCAGTATGGTGTGGCACATGCGCTGGTGGACTATCCACGAACGGATATGAACGAGATTCGGACAAAAGCCGATGAAAACGCGGCCGGTGGTCGCCCGTACGTTACGATGCTGAATCCACGCCAGGTTATTGGATGGAAATCGAAAGTTGAAAAAGGGAAAGTTGTTCTCACTGATTTGCGTATAAAAGAGGTCATCATTATTGATGGTGATGATTTCGGGCAGAAGAAGGTGGAGCAGATCCGCCATATTATGCCCCGTCGAGTAGAAATTTATCGACGCAGCGAAGGTACTAATGGCGAATCTGTCTGGATGCTTCATGAGTCATGGAATACCAGCCGTGATGATATTCCTCTGGTAACACTGTATACGAAGAAAACAGGGTTTATGCGTGGTACACCGCCATTGCTTAATCTTGGCTTGCTGAATATCAAGCACTGGCAAAGCCAGAGCGAGCAGGACAATATTCTTCATGTTGCCCGCGTTCCATTGCTGGTGGCCTACGGGCTGGACAGGAATGAAGAACTGACGGTTGGTGCATCCACGGCTACGATTTTTGAGGACAGAACAAAAAATGGCCTCGAATATGTTGAACATAGTGGCGCAGCGATAGAATCTGGCGAAACATCACTTGAGAAGCTGGAAAATCAGATGCGTCATGCCGGCGCTAAACTTCTGCGGGCTGAAAATACATCCACCAAATCTGTTGATCAGACTAATGAAGAGCGGATGCAGGAACACTCGCCGCTTTATACAATGGCGAACTCCCTCGAAGATGCCCTCGATAATATTCTCCAGATAATGGCGGAATGGAGCGGAGAGAGTTGCGGTGGCAATGTGGATGTGCGCACTGAACTGGATGTATCTGCCCAGGTGTTTGACTCATCCTCCGCGCTGGCTGTTCAGTCATTGCGTCAGGGCGGTGATATACGTCAGATTGATGCGGTTCGGGTGTTGCAGGCGTTGAAATTTATCGATCAGGATTCCCGTCCAGAGGAAGTGATCGATGAATTAAAAAATCAGAGTGTAATGCTGATGGAAATCAATGATGCAAACCGTGAATGAACGGCTGCGTGATGAATCAATTGCTCATGCAGTCTGGATATCCCGCTATAGCACTGGCGTGGCTGCCAGAATGGTGAAAATACTGAATGACAGCGATGCGGAACTTACTGCTCGCCTGCTGATAGCACTGGACAGCCTCGATCCAGGTAGTTTTACCGTTAAGCGCCTGGAGTCACTTCTGGCGAGCGTCAGAGAGGTTAACCGCACTGCTATTAACAGCATGTTTACCAGTCTCTCCGGAGAGCTGAACGAGCTGGCAATTTATGAGGCTGGTTATCAGTTAAGTCTGTTTGATTCTATGCTACCTGATTTTGTTGCTGATGTTCACCCTCTGGTTGGTATCTCTCCTGATGCACTTTATGCCGCTGCAATGGCGCGACCATTCCAGGGACGACTGCTCAGTGAGTGGGCCTCAGATCTTGAGGCGGATCGGCTCAGACGCATAACAAATACAGTGCGTCAGGGTTTTTTGCTGGGGGATACCAATGAGCAGATCGCAAGAAAAATTCGGGGACATGTCAGTAAGGGATTTCAGGATGGTGCATTGCAGATGAGCCGGGCTAATGCGGCCAGCATTGCAAAAACAGCGGTTGGACATCTTGCTGCTACTGCCCGTGAGAGTTTTGCCAGCGCGAATAATGATTTGATTAAGGGTAAGCAATGGTTATCAACGCTTGATAATCGTACTACGCCACAATGTCGAATCAGGGATCGCCTCAAATATACGCTGAATAATAAACCTGTAGGTCACAGCGTGCCTTATTTGCAGGGGCCGGGAAAAATTCATTTCTGCTGCCGCTCAACGGAAACGTTCATTCTGAAATCAGCGAAGGAACTGGGTATTGATGTTCGCGATATTTCCCCGGCTGAGCGGGCCAGCATGGATGGCGTGGTGGCCGGAGATACAACCTACAGGGAATGGTTTTTGCGTCAGCCTTACACCAGACAAAAACAGATTGTGGGGGAAACCCGAGCAAAGCTGATTCGGGATGGTGGTATGTCGCCAGATGAATTTTACACCGATAAAGGCGAATGGCTGACGCTGAAGCAGCTCCGTGAGCGTGATGCACAGGTATTCAGAAAAGCAGGGATTTAAATAAATCATTTATTACAACAGGCTACCTTCGGGTGGCCTTTTTTATTGCTGCGATCCGGATGGTGAGCAGCGTAACTGTCGGAAGACTTAAACCAGGTACTAATATGAAACTGAAAACGGTCGAGATTAACGGAAAACAATACGCAGAAATTGATACTGCTGGCCTGCCAGTTTATGTGCACGACGATGGTAAAGAAATTGGCTTCGATGCACCGCTGGCGACAAAAAAAATTACAGAGCTTAATGGCGAGGCAAAAAATCATCGCCTGGCTAAAGAAGCTGCAGAGGAAAAACTGGCTAAGTTTGCCGCTATCGAAGACCCGAAGAAGGCGATCGAGGCACTGGAAATGCTGTCAAAAATCGACCAGAAAAAGCTGCTCGATGCGGGACAGGTTGACCAGGTTAAGGCAGAAATTACGAAAAATTTTCAGCAGCAATTAGATGAAGAAAAGCAACGCTCTCAGATGCTGGAGAAGCAGCTTTACGATTCTATGATTGGCGGTAGTTTTGCGGGTTCAAAATATATTGCCGATAAAATTGCGATCCCGGCAGATTTATTACAAGCCCGCTTCGGGCAGGCATTCAAAGTGGAAGAAGGGAGGATCGTTGCTTATGACGCTTCCGGCAACAAAATTTATTCCCGCGCGAAGCCTGGCGAACTGGCGCAGTTTGATGAGGCGCTGGAGTTCCTTGTCGAAAATTACCCTCAGAAAGACTACATCCTGAAAGCCAGTGGCAACAATGGCGGCGGCTCCCGTCCGACACAGCATGATATTGGTCAGAAAACGATGAAACGCTCTGCTTTTGATGCACTGGATGTTGCAGGTAAGCAAAACGCATTGAAAGACGGTATCACAATCGTTGATTAACACATTTGTCAGCTTCCGGATGGGAGCTGGTGTCAGGGCTGGATAGCTCATTACTCCATCTATTCACAATTACGCAAATTTTTAAGGAATATTTAATTATGGCTGGAAATACCCTGACCGGGTTGATCCCGACTATTTATACCGCCCTGGATGTTGTATCCCGTGAGCAGGTAGGTTTTATCCCTGCGGTAGCAAAAAACGCAAAAGCTGACGCCGCAGCAAAAGATCAGACGGTAACCGCGCCAGTTGCGCCTGAGGCGAAAACCGAAGATATCGTACCGGGGCCGTCAGCTCCGAATACCGGTGATCAAAATATTGGCACTGTTGATGTAAAAATTACTAAATCCAAAATGGCACCGGTTAAATGGAATGGTGAAGAACAACTGGCTCTTGGCCCTTCAGGGACTTACAACACCATTCTGGCTGATCAGTTCAAGCAGGCTTTTCGCGCCCTTGCAAACGAGGTTGAGGCTGATCTTGGTGCGTTGTATTTCGGTGCTTCCCGCGCCGTGGGAACCGCAGGGACAACGCCGTTTGGTGTTAAAGATGATCTTTCTGATGCTGCTCTGGCTCGTCAGGTTCTGGAGGATAACGGCGCACCGACAACCGATCTGCAGATGGTGCTTGGCTCCACTGCCATTGCTAATTTGCGCGGAAAACAGTCTGTATTGTTTAAAGTGAATGAATCCGGCACTGAACAGCTACTGCGTGAGGGCGTGTTGGGGCGTCTGGAGGGATTCAATATTCACAGTTCGGCAGGTGTGAAACGAGCGCCAAAGGTTGCTGCAACTGGTTATCTCGTGAATGGAGAGAAAAAAGAAGGCGATGTTCTTATTTCCATTGATACTGGTTCGGGGAGTATTTCTGCAGGTCAGATTGTTACGTTCGCTGGTGATCCGAATCAGTATGTTGTGGCAGCAGCGACCAGCAATCTGATTACTCTTGCAGCGCCCGGACTGCGTCAGGATCTGGCCGATGATACTGCCATCACAGTTGTTGGGGCCTTTACTGCAAATATGGCGTTTGATCGCAACGCGTTTCTGCTGGCATCCCGTACTCCGGCAATGCCGGAAGGTGGCGATAATGCTGATGATGTAATGAATGTTACGGACCCGATTTCAGGGATTACGTTCCAGATTGCACTGTATCGTCAGTATCGCCAGGTGCGCTATGAAGTTGGACTGGCATGGGGTGTTTCATCAGTGAAGCCGGCACATGGTTGTCTGATTCTTGGTTAAACATTCAAACGGGGCTTCGGCCCCATTTTTAATGGGGGGCATATGGCCGGATTAACTAAAGAGCAAAGAGCACAGCGTGAAGCCGCACAAAAAACGCAAATTGAGTTAGTGGTTATGGTGACCGATTATCAGATGTTTCCCGGCGCACCAACTATCGCTAATGTTCATCCTGATGAAGTTGACAACTGGAAGGCTATGGGCTGGAAAACTCAGGAGTAACACATGATCACTTACGTGACCTGTGATGACGTTGATAATGCGTTTGGGAACGCCTGGACGAGTGAGAACGCTAAAAATAAAGCTGTTTTAATGGCTAATGCCTGGCTTAATGGCTTCAACCTGAAAATTAACCCATCCCGTATTCCGGAAGAGGTAAAACTTGCGGGAGCATATGCAGCCAGAATTGCCTCATTCGGTAAGTTGTTTCAGCAGAAAAATGATTCTGGCGTTGTTATCAGTAAAGCCGTGTCGGCTGACGGGGTCAGTGTATCGAAATCATTTTCTGAGTTGCCAGCAAACAGCACTGCATTGCTTGAACCCGATTTACAGCTTGCGATAGCACTGCTGAAACCGTACGGACTTAGTCGCTCACAAGTCAGGGTTGTGAGGGGGGGATAATGGGGCTTCGTGAAGAGATTCAGTCAGAGGTTGCCGCTGCTTTTGATGAGGATTTAGCGGACGCCGTGAGTGATTTTTCTGGTTCTTACGTTACGCACCGGCACTGGGATCCTGTGACGGAAACTGGCGGCGAATCCACCGCAATCTATACCGGGCGAGGCGTGTTGACACGTTATAAGCTGGGCAGAATTGATGGGATTAATATTTTGCATGGTGACCTTAAATTAACCGCTCTGGTATGCGAGGTTACGGATAAACCAGCTGTCGACCATATTATTGAGATTTATGATCCTGTATCAAGGCAGTTACAACGATACGAGGTAATTACAGCAAGTGTAGATCCTTCCGCATCAGTTTACTCTATCCAGTTAAGGAGAGCGTAAATGGCAAAGGCATGGGATATAGAACCGTCAATATTTGCCGGGATGATTGAGGAAGATGTAGGGCTGAAGATTCGCTACATCGCTATGCAGATTCTTACTGCTATTGATATTGCTGCTCCGGTTGATACCGGACGTTTCAGAAATAACAACCTGGTGTCGTTACAGCATCCCGATTTTGGTATATCTGATAACGTGGATCCGAACGGTACGATTGCTGTTCAGCGTGGGATCGGGGTTATTTCGAAAGCTGCAAATTACGGGGTTATTTATATCCAGAATAACCTTCCTTATGCAGAGGCTCTTGAAAACGGTCATTCACAACAAGCGCCAACTGGCGTGTATGCCAACGCTTTTCATGGTGTTTTACAGGCTTACAAATGAAGTTTACTGAAATCAGAAATACGGTCATTTCCAGAATGACGGCACAGACGGTTATTGATGGAAAAGACGTATTGTATCCGAACGGGCCAACGTTCGATCCTTCCGGTAAGTTAATCTGGGCGCGTTTAAGTAATATTCCCGGGCAGGCTGGAGTTAATGAAATTGGCGCGGGGCCGATTGTTTATCGCACGGGGATAATCATTATTCAGTTATTTGTCCCCGCAGGTTCTGGTTCAAAACTCATTACTGAGACAGCCGATAAATTGCGGGAACTGTTTGAGTTTCAGGATGACGATCGTCTCAGTTACCAGGCTGTTTCCTCAATAGCCGTTGGCGAAAAGAATGGCTGGTTCCAGCTTAATCTTCAAATTCCATATCGCGCGCTCTAGCGCAATTAATGACATAGGAGGCTCCTGTGAGTTCAGGTGCAAAGGTTATCTCGGCATTTATCCGGGAGACGGTTGCAGGCACTACGCCAGCAAGTGGTGACTGGAGTTTATTAAAACGCACAAGCTGGGGAGTAAAACCCACCCAGAATAAAGGCGAAAATAATGAGATTGGTGGCTCCCGGATGGCTCAGGGGGCGACGCCTGGCACTGTGGATGTCGGCGGTGATGTTGGTACCAAATTTCGCTGGGGTCAACATGATGATTTTCTTGCATCCTGTTTCGGCGCGGAATGGTCAGGCGATTCTCTGACAATGGGGAATGAGCGAATAACATTTTCTCTGGCGACCTATGCGTCCGATGTCGGAATTGCCTCTGTCGTCAGAGGAGCGCAGGTTGGCTCATGGAAAATGCAGATCCCTAACGACGGCGATATTACAGCGACCGTAACCTTTGCCGGACTGGACTGGGAATCAAAGGCCGATGATACGAATTTTATCAAAGGCGAACCTGTGGATAGTGCAGGAAAGCTACGTTATTCGTTTAAGGAGGTTTCAGCAGTAAGCCTGAATGGTGTTGCCGGAGGTAACGGTTTTTGTATCGACAGTTTTGATATTCAGTTCGATAACAAACTCCAGACACAGCGTTGTATCGGGACTGGCTCGCCTTATGCAGGAGCAAATATTCCGACTACTTTTACACCGTCCGGTACGGTGACGCTTTCATGGTCTAAAGCCGCGTGGGAAATCTGGAGTAAAACACTGACTGGAGAAACAGTTCCGTTCAGCTTCACGCTTTCGAATGGAGAGGGGGCATACACTTTCAGTTTCCCGAAGGTTCAGGTGTCAGGTGAATGGCCTGACGGTGGTAATACTGACATTATCCAGGTTCAACTGAGCATTACCGCAGCAGATGAAGCACCTACGATAACCAGAAAAAAAAACTCCCCGGCTGCCGTGATCGCAAAAGCCAGTGCTGAGGCGATTAGTTGATTTTCCGTTATTCCCCCTGTGGTACTGCACTACAGGGGGACGCATTGAATGAGGTTATGGATGTTTATTCTTAATCAGAAAATTATCATCGGTGGAGAACGCTGGTTTACGCCAATGAAGGACTTAAAACCTGTAGACGGGTTAAAACTGTTGGTGGCAAGCAGCGATAACGATCAGTATCGCTCCCGTAATGCATTAATCCGTCGCCACATTGAGAAAATGGATGCCAGTTTGCACGTCGGAACGAAGGAGTTTGATATTTCAAAGGTTTCCGAGGTGGATTCTGTTGATGATTTACTCATTGATAATGCCGCTCGTTATCTGCTGAAAGACTGGAAAGGGGTTGGTGAACTGGTTAATGGTGTTGAGGTTGCACTGGAATATACGCCAGAACGAGGGATCGCGCTGCTTAAGCAGAATCCAGAGTTGTACTGGCAGATCCTTGCAGAAGCAGCCAGCATCGCCCAGGGTAAAGAGCAGCAGAAGCAGGATACGATAAAAAAGCCATAGCCGCCCAACGGTGGTTATCGGAGTTCGGGGGAGAAAGGGGGGAAAAGGCAAGATGGAAGCGAGAAAAACTCAGGTTGCCACCGATACCGGAACCAGAAATAGACCCGGTGCTTAAGGAATTGTTGTACGCCTATTCGGTAATATCCCGTGCCCGACGTTATGCTGGAATGACTGGGGTGCCTTTGCCTTTATCTCTGACAGAGATAAATGAATATTTAGCCACTCATCCGGTATTGATTGAGCGCGATGAATTTGAAGCAGTGATCTTTGCACTGGATGACCAGTATTTTCAGGAGCAGTGTGTGTAGTTGTTAATTACGTACACTCTGTTACAGAGATGTGATGGTGTCTTTAATTAAATCGATGATGCTCCTGGAGAAAAGCATTGCGTGGCCTCGTAATCGCTATTTCTACTATTATGTCGCCTGAAACCCACTTCGGTGGGTTTTTTGTTGTCAGGAGTTTTAATAAATGGCAGAGCAAACCTCGCGTCTCGCAATAATTATTGATAGCACTGGAGCGAAAAATAATGCTGACAATCTGACCTCCTCATTAGTCAAAATGACGCAGGCTGGGGAAACTGCTGCAAATAGCGCAGGGAAAGTGACTAAGGCAACAGAAGATGAGAAGAACGCGCTCGCAAAATTAAAAGCAGCTATTGATCCAGTTGGTGCCGCAATTGATACTGTCGGTCGACGCTATTCTGAATTAAAGAAATTTTTCGATAAAGGGCTTATTGATAAAGAAGAATATGAATTTCTTGTCCGTAAACTTAATGAAACCACAGAGGAATTGAGCGGGGTTGCGCAAGCGCAGAGAGAAGCCGAGAAGGCTGGAAAACTTGCTGCCGCCCAGCAGGAAGCGCAGGCTCAGGCCTTTCAAAGAATGCTGGACAAGATCGACCCTCTGGCTGCGGCGCTAAGAAATCTTGAACAACAGCAGGATGAACTTAATGCTGCGTTTGCATCCGGGAAAATAAATGGTTCTCAGTTTGAGAATTATAGCCGAAAAATACAGGAAACACGGCGAGAGCTTACCGGAGAGGCTCAGGCAGAGCGAGAAGCAGCAAAAGCGCATGATGAACAGGTTGCTGCTTTGCAACGTCTGATTGCTCAACTTGATCCTGTCGGAACAGCTTTTAATCGTCTGGTAGAACAACAGAAACAGCTCAATGAAGCAAAAGCTAAGGGGATGCTTTCTCCTGAAATGTATGAGGAGCTTTCTGGAAAACTTCGTGCTATGCGGAGTGAGCTTGAGGTTACTCAATCGCAATTAAGCAAAACCGGAATGTCGGCAAAACAAACGGCTTTTGCTATGCGCATGTTGCCTGCACAAATGACGGATATTGTTGTTGGGTTGTCCACTGGTCAGTCGCCATTTATGGTGTTAATGCAGCAGGGCGGCCAGCTAAAAGATATGTTCGGTGGGATTGGCCCGGCGATCAAAGGTGTAGGTTCTTATGTGCTGGGATTAATTAATCCTTTTACCCTGGCCGCAGCAGCCGTTGGCGTCTTAGGGCTGGCTTACTATAAAGGCTCTCAGGAGCAGGACGAATTTAATAAATCTCTTATTCTTACCGGAAATCAGTTGGGGACAACCAGCGGGCAATTGGCCGATATAGCTCAACGTGCCGGGAATGCGGCTGATTCGACAACTGGCGCTGCGGCGGCAGTATTAAACCAGCTTGTGCGTTCGGGAAAGGTAGCGAGCAGTTCGCTGGAGCAAGTGACGACAGCGATAGTAAAAACGAGCGAAGTAACAGGAATATCAACCGAACAACTGGTTAATGACTTCAATGAAATTGCAAAGGATCCTGTCAGTGCTATATCAAAACTTAATGATCAGTACCATTTTCTGACACTTGCGACTTATAACCAGATTAAGGCGCTACAGGATGAAGGGAACCAGCAGGAGGCCGCCCGCATTGCGACAGAGGCATACTCATCCTCAATGATCCAGCGCACCAACCAGATTAAAGAAAATCTTGGTTATCTTGAGACTGCATGGAAAGCTGTCGCAGATTCCGCAAAATGGGCATGGGATTCCATGCTGGATATTGGCCGTGAGGCCTCCCTTGATCAAAAAATCTCAGATGTTCTCCGTCAAATTGATGAAATAGAAAAAAATACCCGACCCGAAGTTTTCGGGTTAGGTGGCATTGGAGATGGCGGAGCTCAAAATAAAAAGCTGGCACGATTAAAGCAGCAATTGGGCGTACTTCAAGCAGAAAAAATTGCTCAGGACGTACTAAATTCATCAATAAACGATTACAACAAGCGACAACAGGAAGGAATTGAACTCAGACAGAGAGCAGATGCCTTTTCAAAACAATATCAGACCCGGGAGCAGCAGAGATCTAGTGAACTTGCAAAACTGGAAAAGCTAAAGAGTCAGTATTCAAAGGAAGAATATAATAATCTTATCGCTCAAATAAATGAGCGTTATAAAGATCCAAAGCAACCAAAGGCGAAAGGTTATTCGGATGATGCTGCCCAACGAATGATTGATCATCTGAATCAACAGAATGCGTTACTAAGTTCACAAACTGAATTAACCGTTAAATTAAGTTCCTCTGAACAGGAACTGGTTAAGTGGCGTCAGCAGATTGCCGACCTGGAGTCACGACCGTCATCGAAATTAACCCAGGATCAGAAATCGCTTCTCTTACACCGGGAAGAAATAACCGCGTTGATGGAGAAAAATGTTGCGATTGAAAAAAATAACAGGCTAATCAAGGAATCCGCCGAAATAGCTGCATGGCGTGATTCATTGCAGGCTTCGATTGATAATCGTCAACAGGGGTATGATATTCAGATTGCTGGTTATGGGGTTGGCGATAAAAATCAGCAACGCCAGCAGGAATTACTACGGATTGAACGTGAATATAACAATCAGCGTCTGCAACTTGAACGTGACTATGCAGATAAATCCCGTGGGATGTCAAATCATGTTTTTCAGGAGAAAATGCAGGCTCTGAATGATGCTCTGGAACGAGAAAAAGAAATTGTCATAAAGAAAAACGAGCAGCTCGATATTCAGGCAGGAGACTGGGTTAGTGGTGCTTCCCAGGGATTCAATAACTGGCTTGATGACACTAAGGATATCAGTGAGCAGATAAAATCAACCACGACTCAGATGTTTGATGGAATGACCGATGCGCTGGGTGATTTTGTCACGACAGGCAAGGCAAATTTTCGTTCTTTCGCGACTTCCGTGATTTCGGATCTTAGTCGAATAGCATTAAAGGCTTCAATTACTGGGATTTTCGACAGCATTAGTAACAGTTCTTCCGGAGGGATTTTAGGAACTATCGGGAGTGCTATTAGTAAATTTATTCCGAATGCAAAGGGCGGTGTTTATGAGTCTCCGTCATTGAGCACGTATTCGAACGGTATTTATGATTCCCCGCAATTTTTTGCTTTTGCAAAAGGGGCTGGTGTTTTTGGTGAGGCTGGACCGGAAGCCATTATGCCATTAACACGAACTTCCGATGGTTCTCTTGGTGTCAGAGCTATTAATAGTAAAAGTGGTAATGGAGGCGGAGATATTACCTATGCCCCTGTATACCAAATCACTATTCAAAATGACGGCCAGAATGGAGAGATTGGCCCTCAGGCAATAAAAGCACTTATGGGGATGGTTGATCAGCGGGTGCAGGGCAATCTGTTAAATATGCGACGTGATGGGGGAATGTTAAGTGGCTAATACGGAAGAATTTCACTGGTTACCAGAGGATGGAATGAAAACAGAAAATAAACCATCGATAAAAACTGTAAGATTTGGCGATGGTTATGAGCAACGAAGTCCAAATGGACTTAATCATTCTCTGCGCGTTTTCACCTGTGATTTCAAAGTTGAGGCGAATGAACGTGATTCATTTGAAAAATTTTTAGCCCGGCATGAAGGCTATAAATCTTTTTTTTGGCGGCCGCCGGGTATTAACAGAAAAATCAGAGTGGTGTGTCGAACGTGGTCAGCGACAGAACATATCACCTATACCGATTTTTCGTGTCAGTTTGACGAAGTGGTGATCTGATGCAGGACATACAACAGGAAACGCTGAATGAATGCATTCGTGCGGAGCAGTCGGCCAGCGTGGTGCTCTGGGAAATCGACCTGACCGAGGTAGGCGGGGATCGCTACTTTTTCTGCAATGAGCAGAACGAAAAAGGAGAGTCTGTCACCTGGCAGAGTCGTCAGTATCAGGCCTATCCCATTCAGGGGAGTGGATTTGAGATGAACGGCAAAGGTGCCAGTGCAAGGCCAACGCTGAAAGTCTCTAATCTGCACGGCATGGTCACCGGGATGGCGGAAGACCTGCAGAGTCTGGTCGGCGGAACGGTGGTCAGGCGTAAGGTTTACGCCCGTTTTCTGGATGCGGTGAACTTCGTCAACGGAAACAGTGACGCCGATCCGGAGCAGGAGGTGATCAGCCGCTGGCGTATTGAGCAGTGCAGCGAACTGAGCGCGGTCAGTGCCTCCTTTGTACTGTCCACGCCGACGGAAACGGACGGCGCTGTTTTTCCGGGGCGCATCATGCTTGCTAATACCTGCACCTGGACCTATCGCGGTGATGAGTGCGGTTATCACGGTCCGGCGGTCGCGGATGAATATGACCAGCCGACATCCGAAATCACGAAGGATAAATGCAGCAAATGCCTGAGTGGCTGTAAGTTCCGCAATAATGTCGGCAACTTTGGCGGCTTCCTTTCCATTAACAAACTTTCGCAGTAAATCCCATGACAGAGACAGAATCAGCGATTCTGGCGCACGCCCGGCGATGTGCGCCAGCGGAGTCGTGCGGCTTCGTGGTGAGAACGTCGGAAGGGGAAAGATATTTTCCCTGCGTGAATATCTCCGGTGAGCCGGAGGATTATTTCCGGATGTCGCCGGAGGACTGGCTGCGGGCAGAGATGCAGGGTGAGATTGTGGCGCTGGTCCACAGCCACCCCGGTGGCCTGCCCTGGCTGAGTGAGGCTGACCGGCGGCTGCAGGTGCAGAGTGATTTGCCATGGTGGCTGGTCTGCCGGGGGGCGATTCATAAATTCCGCTGTGTGCCGCATCTTACCGGGCGGCGCTTTGAGCACGGGGTGACGGATTGTTACACGCTGTTCCGGGACGCTTACCATCTGGCGGGGATTGAGATGCCGGATTTTCATCGTGAGGATGACTGGTGGCGTAACGACCAGAATCTCTATCTGGATAATCTGGAGGCCACAGGGCTGTATCAGGTGCCGTTGTCATCAGCACAACCGGGTGATGTGCTGCTGTGCTGTTTTGGTTCATCGGTGCCGAATCATGCCGCCATTTACTGTGGTGACGGCGAGCTGCTGCACCATATTCCTGAACAACTGAGTAAACGAGAGAGGTATACCGACAAATGGCAGCGACGCACACACTCCCTCTGGCGTCACCGGGCATGGCGCGAATCTGCCTTTACGGGGATTTACAACGATTTGGCTGCCGCATCGACCTGCGTGTGAAAACGGGGGCCGAAGCAGTCCGGGCGCTGACCACACAGCTTCCGGCGTTTCGTCAGAAACTGAGCGACGGCTGGTATCAGGTACGCATTGCCGGGCGTGATGCAGGTGAAACTGAATTATCAGCCCGTCTTAATGAACCGCTGGCAAATGGTGCCGTGATCCACATTGTGCCGCGTCTGGCGGGAGCCAAAAGTGGCGGTCTTTTTCAGGCTGTGCTGGGGGCGGCGCTGATTGCGGTGGCATGGTGGAACCCTGCAGGTTGGTTGGGGGCTGCCGCAATTACAGGAATGTATGGTGCGGGGGCCAGTATGGTGCTCGGTGGTGTGGCGCAGATGCTGGCACCGAAAGCCAGAACTCCCCGTACACAGACAACGGATAACGGCAAACAGAACACCTATTTCTCCTCACTGGATAACATGGTTGCCCAGGGCAATGTTCTGCCGGTTCTGTACGGTGAAATGCGCGTGGGGTCACGGGTGATTTCGCAGGAGATCAGCACGGCAGATGAAGGAGATGGTGGTCAGGTTGTGGTGATTGGTCGTTGATGCAGAATGTTTTGTGTGAAACCGCCTCAGGGCGGTTTTGTCGTTTCTGGAGCGTGAGGAATGGGTAAAGGCAGCAGTAAGGGGCATATCCCGCGCGAAGCGAAGGACAACCTGAAATCATCCCAGATGCTGAGCGTGATAGACGCCATCAGTGAAGGGCCGATTGAAGGTCCGGTGGATGGATTAAAAAGCGTGCTGCTGAACAGTACGCCGGTGCTGGACAGTGAGGGGAATACCAATATCTCCGGCGTCACGGTGGTGTTCCGGGCAGGTGAGCAGGAGCAGTCACCGCCGGAGGGATTTGAATCCTCCGGTTCCGAGACGGTGCTGGGTACGGAAGTGAAATATGAAACGCCGATCACCCGGACCATCACGTCGGCAAACATCGACCGTCTGCGCTTTACCTTCGGTGTACAGGCACTGGTGGAAACCACCTCAAAGGGAGACAGGAATCCGTCGGAAGTCCGCCTGCTGGTTCAGATACAGCGTAACGGTGGCTGGGTGACGGAAAAAGACATCACCATTAAGGGCAAAACCACCTCGCAGT